>Ga0116229_10006161_pt1 | contig 19383 bp, 27 predicted proteins | sample S1TSphgellanicum_3_FD_87313 | JGI IMG/M metagenome (GOLD analysis project Ga0116229, IMG submission 87313) | Host-associated microbial communities from peat moss isolated from Minnesota, USA - S1T2_Fc - Sphagnum magellanicum MG | ecosystem: Host-associated > Plants > Peat moss > Unclassified... | reverse complement strand
GCACTAGTATGCACAGCAGCCAAACAGAGAATGGAACAAGCGCAACATAGACATGCAGCAACACAAAATGCCTAGCACCACGAGAAAAGGAGCACTAGTATGCACAGCAGCCGGACAGAGATTGGAACAAGAGCAACACAAAATGCCTAGCACCACGAGAAAAGGAGCACTAGTATGCACAGCAGCCGGACAGAGAGTGGAACAAGAGCAACACAAAATGCCTAGCACCACGAGAAAAGGAGCACTAGTATGCACAGCAGCCAAACAGAGAATGGAACAAGCGCAACACAGACATGCAGCAACACAAAATGCCTAGCAGCAGCAACAGCAGCGGACGCAAAGAAGAAGGGAAAGTTCAAGAGCGCAATGCAGCAAAGGCTGGGACTGGAATGTGGCGCTGGACTGGGAACTGAGGTAACGCTGCAATAAATGCAAACTGACTAGAATCGGCAATTTCTGTAACTTTTTTGCAGTAATTTCGTTGGAGCTGTTGCTTTGGGAGTTTGGGCTTTCTACTGTGAATTCAATCTAGGCACTAGGGACACTGAGAAGGACCCCTTGATTAATTTTACAGAACCGCCGGTTCTGGTTGTTTAAGGCCATGTGTGAGAACCATCTTGGGTATCAAATTTTTTCCAAGGAAAAAAAATCTGGTTCTCAAGCTTGGCAGTTCTCAACAATTTGAAAACAACAGGTTTTCTGGACTGGTTCTCACAAGCCCAATCTCAAAAATATCAATATTTTTTTTGGAATTTTTTTTGAATTTTTTTTTTTGACAAATATAGACTTTGAATATATTTTCAGCTGTTTATAAATCCACAATTTCATCTCCTTCAAAAGCTTTTTCAAATTGTTTCCAACTCCTCTTCTAGGTTTGCATCTATCCCAATAAGTTTTACAGGTTAGAAGGGTATTTACAACCAATTCTACAATCATTAAGCCAGTTCTTATTCACAAAAATAAATTTTTTTTTTATTTTATTGTAAATGACATATTCTCAATTAATGAAGATTCCAACCAAGGAAAAGATCCTTTAAATCTCTATTGGGAACAATCCCTAAAAGTTGAAGAGCAAGAAACATGATTTTCATATTTCTCCCACCATCAAAGGGGACACTTGATCTTTTTCACATCCACCTAATAATGTTGAAAAATCAATAGTTTTCTTTTAACAAGTTCTGTTGTAGGCTTAGTATTCTCTGATGTCATTTGAAAAATATCCAAATTGTTGTCATCATCCACTCTTTGGTCAACAAAATCATTATCAAATTCTATTGATTGATGCAAGTGATAATAACATTTCATGAACATAGGATATAATGACATTGTATCAAATTACTCAAAAATTACTACTCCTTGATCATGACCAATGAAAAAAAACACTAAAGTGAAGATTTTAAAATCTTGAGTCCAACAATAGAACTAACATAGCTCTTTTCATTATAACTACAGCTCTCTGTTGGAAGTTTGATAAATGGTGATTATGAAACAGAGGCTACTTACGTATGTAGTTACAAGTGAACCTTCAACAATGGTTGTGGATGGAAGTATTGAGTTGAATGTAAGGTACATTTGAAAATATTGGCAAATAGTATAAGGATGTCTATTTTTGTTTTGATGTGTGTGATGATTATGACTAAGTCATGAGGTGCAACTCAAGACTCAAGCTGCTAATCTGTGTAGTAAGTTGGGGAAAAGCAAACAGCTGACACAGGGCATCCCCTTTGTCTTTGTCAGGCAAATCTGAAAGAAAGTTTGCTAACATAGCAATTATACAGCAGCTGACTTTGTTAATTTCCCTTACTAATTGGGTGGTCACCCGTCAAGTACCATACATTCCCCAAGTATATATTAAGCAAACCAAAGCCATGCAACTTAGCAACCAGGGGTGGGGTGTGAAAGAGCACCAGGTTGATGAAGTCCATTCACTCAAATATGAACAATAGATAATAAGTTGATAGGAAATAGGGATTTGTACTTATGTTTTGGTGTGCAGTGATTTTGACTAAGTCACTACTTGATAAAAATCTGTGGGGATCAAACAATTAACACAAGGGAGATTATGTCATCCTTGTTGAGCAAATCAAGCACAAGAAAGAAAGTTCAGAAGCTTGGACAATTGCAGCAATTGCTTATATCAAATTCACTTTTGTGTGATGAGAGACCATATATAGCCTATGTATATTTGGTGTAACCAAACCCATGCAGCCTAGGGGGGTTTCCTGTGTAGAAGAGCACCAAGTGAATAAGTAGTTCATTCACTTGAAGATGAACCACGTCCTATACTAATTTCTGCTGCAAAAAACTTGCATGTGGGTAACCATATAGACACTTCCCAATCATCTTAAAAACATACCAGCAGTGCCACAGTACCCTCATTACTACAGAATACCAAAAGAGCCACTCCAGTATATGACTCCAACCTCAAGCCAAATTGTTAAAAAAAGTTTCAACCATAGGCCAAAATGCTATAAAAAAATTTAATCTTAGATCAAAGTGTCAAAAAAATTCTAACCTTAGACCATATTCTGAAAATATATTCCAACCTTGAGCCAATATGTCCCAAAAATTATTCCAATCCTAAACCAATATGCATATGCAAAATTAGTTTTGTCTTGGAATAAACCCTCTTGGCTTGAGGTCTAACATTAAACTAACATACATGTATTATTATTCTTTTAAATGCATATTTGCATCAAGTACACATAAATTATTGGTCCAATGGCTTGGGACTATTCCAATTTGACCTGAGGTCATTCTCTTTAGGGTGTAGGACATTTGTCTTGGGAGTACATGACATATGGCTTAAGGGATCAAAACATTTGTCCTAATGTATATGTCATGTCTTAAAGGTGCAAGACATTTTTCTTAAGGGTGTAAGACTTGGCTCAAAGGATTAGGACATTTGTCCTAAACATGTAAGTACATGTCTTAAAGATGCCAGACATTTTTCTTAACGTTGTGAGACATTTGTCTTGGGAATGCATGACGTTTGGCTTAAGCTATCAGGACATTTGTCCTAAGGGTGTAGGACATTTCTTAAGGGTGCAAGACATTTGTCCAGGGGGTGCAAAACATGGTCTTTTGGGTTGTGAAACATTTGGCTTAATGTTCAAGACATTTGTCTTAGAGGCATGAGATATTTGGCTTAAGGTTGAAGACCTTTGTCTTAGGGTGGATTAAGGTGGTTGGTTTGACCCTTAATTCCGAAGTGTTCAAAAATATGGTCTCATGTTCACAAGAGCTTTTAATGTTGTTCTACTGACATCCTGATTTTCGTGTGAGAGAGCACATGGGATGGTGGGCAGTAACAAAAATGTTTTTTCTTCTTCATAATCTGCCCGAAATTATCAGGCAGAAATACCCCAAACTGCTCAATTTTTTTAAGCGTGAGGATATTTTCAAAGTGCCCAAAATTTTTGAGCATAAATGAAAATTTTCTTCAACATTTATAGGTGCCTGTTATTGTTGAGCAGAATAAAATTTTCAAAATGCCAAATTTTCCAAGCACCAGCATGTTTCCAGAGTGCCCAATTTTTTTGGGCGGAAATAAAAAGTCGACCTTTATAGCTTTAGGCCTAAATAGATTTTAATCTTAAACAAAATAGTGTTAAAAGTCTAATTTTAAGCATTAGTGCTAATTTTTTTTAAACCATAAGCCAAAATAATTTTAATATTAGGCCTAAGTGCTAGGCCCAAGTGCTAAAAAGATTTTAACCCGGAGCCAAAGTAATTATTTTTTTAATCTCAAGCCAAAATAATACAAAGATTTTAATACTTGGGACTAAATTTCTAACCATTGAACCTAAACAAATTTGAACCTTAAGCCAAAATATTGAAAATATTTAAACCCTAAACCAAAATAATAAGAATTTGTTTAACCCTAGGTCTAAATAGATTCTAAACCTTATGTCCAAATAGATTCTATTCTTAGGCCTAAGAGTTTAAAATATAATAATCCTAAATCAAAATATTGATAAAAGTTTTAATCATTGGCTAAATTTTTTTTAAACATTGTAACCTCAGGTCAAATTTCAACCAAAGACCAAAGTTTTAAAAATATTTAAACTATAAACCAAAGTCATAAAGAAGATTTTAAGCCTAAGCCAAATTGCTAAAAAGATTTTAACCTTAGGCCACTCTCATTATGTCTTGGGGTGTACAATATTTTATCTTGGGGACACTTTTCCATTTATTTCTGTATGATGAGATGAGTACACCTTTAAACGCGCCATAAGTTTGAACCCTGAGCCAAACAAAACTATTTAAGGTCCAAATTGAAATGGCTTCCAATACGGCTCTTTTGATATTCCATACACTTGACATGATCGAACATTGGACAGATTTTTTAGTAGAATGGTTTCCCAAGTTGCCATGTGAGTAGGTATCCAAGATTATAGAATGATCCCTTTTTTTTTCATATATGATATTTAGTCAATATTGGTTAAATTTTGTTACAGATGTTTGTCCTAATGTTGGTAGGCTCCCAATTTGAAGTGTTCAACCAAGGGGTTTCAGGTTTCAATTTTGATGACTGCAGAGCCTGAACCCGTACATTTTTGGTGAACCTGACACAAGACATGATCATGAAACTACCCTTTTGCTAGAATCAAAATCAAAACCAAACCCTTAAACAAAAATCTTGAAAACAGGGTTTGGTTCTTTAAATAAGCAAGCTGAACTTTTTTGAATTGTTGACAAGTAGTTTGAGCTGCAAGGGTTAGAAACTTGAAGAACCAAGCTTCACCCAGAGAACCTACCAAAGAAATTTTTAATGCCAAAATTGGGACCAGAGGTTCTTGAAATGAGGAAGAACCGACCAATACTGGTCATCACGTTGGCTAAGTCACAAAATTGAGAAATAAAACACTGGTGGTGCTGGTGCACTCTGGCCTAGAAATTTCTCCATAATTATATTATCATAACACATCCCTAGAAATTACTCAGAGTTCCAAGTTGGTATGCAAGTGATGATTTCTTCTGATTGCATGAAAATTGCGCATTATTGCTTGGAGGACAAGTCTTCCTTACAGCTGCAAAAAAATCAATTGCCATTGACAGTATCCATTTGGACTGAAGGCAATGCATACAATGGAGACTACTTTTGAGTTGAAAGGAGATGATGTTTTGGTGAGCGTGAACCAACATCTAGCAGCAGACTATGAGGGATGGATTGTGGGGTGGACAGGAAACAGTTTTCCATTGGGTGTTCCAGTTCCCTAGCTAACCACAGCTGGTTAGATCAGTTTCTAGTTTTACTAAATCCCCCCTAACATCTCACGAGCCCTTAACCTATGTAGTAAACATCTACATGCATCAACTTACCTAGTAATCACCTACTATCCTAAGGACTTATCCTTTGTATGATAGTTGCCATGGTGAAACCTGACTTGAACTCAGTTGGGGTTCATCTATAACTAAATCATAACAAGTGTCCAATAGATGGTTCAGTGTGGTGGCTGTTGGTTCACTTGGTCAATGTTATTTGCTGGTAGGCTTTACAAGACAGGGGAGTTCTTTTTCTTTCCTTGAAACTCAGTGAGCTGAGAGAGGAGTAATCCCCCATCAAAATTCGAAACCATGTCAATTGCACCCCCCCAAGCCAAAAAGATGGTGGGCTCCTTTGATTATGGAACAACTTGCACCGTCCTGGAATGGACGGCTACAAGTAGATCCCACCACCACCAACATACAAACAACATCACAGACAATTCAATTGACAATGTCATAAGAGCTTGAAAGGCTGTGTGCAGGTGCTCAATCTCCAAGGGCAATGATGCTCTGAGCTTTGTACCATGTACATGTTGATGAATTGGGCTCTTTGAAGACTAGGTCCTTGTTTTTCTTGGAGTTCTTTGGCAAAACTGGGTCATTTCTTGACTCCTACCAGTCCAACAATCCACCTTACAGATCATGTAAGACTGACATGACAATCCCTGGTTAGACCAGGGTTGAGATGGGATTTGACTCAACTGCAGTTGAGTTATTTGCTTGTATGACCCGAACAATTGGCTTGTCAAATTTAGTGTAGAGTAAGGCTGAAGGTCGAGGGTATCACTTAACCTAAAGACTTATGGAAAATTTTCATTGAATGAGATTATCCAAAATATGGCAAAGTCAGTCACCTACAAGGCTTAAAAAGGGAAGATCCTGTGAAAGAACATGAGGATACCTCCCCTATGGGTGAAAGGGCCCTTCTTGAAAACAGAAGGCCCTGGCATTTCTCAGAGGTCAAATTCTGCTTTAGAGCATGCCATCCAAATACACTAGTAATTTTGTTTGGCAGGTCTTCATGTTGTTTTGGTTGCCCTTTTACCAGTCATGATGATGGTCCACCAATTGCTCTTATTGGTGTTGGAGCCAAATTCTTTCATGTTTTGCAGATTTTGGTATACTTAACACATCAATGTAAATTGAATTCTCAAATGCATTCTCACCTGAATTTAGCTTCATTTCCTTGACATTTCTACATGCTTCTACTGGATTGTTGTAAATGAAAACAATGAGTTTATTGATATAACAATGTGTTATAGTTTTGATCTAACCTATCAATGTCTAATTTGATGGTCTAAATGAAGGATTTGGTTTTTACTTCATTTTATGTTGCTTATTTCAAGATATAGTTTAGAACACATGAACATGTGGTTTCTAAGGCTTTAGATAAAATCTAAGTAAACAAGGCGTCATGAACATGTGGGCCCCACCCATTTACAGATTCAAGCATGATGATGTAGATATTTAATGTTCAACATAAATTTGTCATTTGGTACTTAACATGCTAACAAAAATACTTATAAAAATATCTTCTATTTTGTGTTCAAACATGTGCACTCGTAGTATTACATGAATATGATGTCATGTACAGTTTTAAAATGAGCATGTTTCTTGTATCTATTGCTTGAAACATTTTTTCAAAATGTTTTAGGCATTTCACATATATATAAAATTAATTAATGATATATACATGATTACAAAAGCATGGTTTGTGCTTGGTTTTTTTACTAACTTAAATTTTGTGTTTAGTAACAATGGACAATGTACAAAATTGGTTACAATAAAATAAATATATGTTTTTCGACATGATTTTGACTAAATATATTAAACTGAACATGACTATTTGACATGACTTAAACGATCGGGACAATTAATTGACATGGAAATATTAATATTAATTTAATATATTAAACATTAAATTATTCTATTTTCCCATTAAAATAGTAATAATAATGAGTTTTTCTCAAATAAAACCACAATATTATGTGAATTCCCTTTTTTATAAAACTTGAAATTCTAATTTAAGTTTAATTTCTGAATATGCTGCATTTTTGATAAATATTGTATGTTTATGGCAAGATGAATTGAGGAACAAAATCAAGCAATTTTAATGCAATATATATAGGTTAATGATCTATCTAGTAAACTTATGTTGATTCAACATGACATTGTTGTGTTGGTGCATTAGTCCATATATGATTTATTGGTGTATTATCAAAGGTTGTATTTTTAGATAAACAAATTTTAAATTTAAATTTATCAATGTAGTTTTATAATGTTGTTGATTGAAGGTGTATCTATTAACATGTCTATGTTATAATCTCCTACTATATAGTTGGGCAATTTGTAGGAATTTGTTTTAATGTAGTTTTTAAAATAGAAATGAAATAATTTGTTTACATTTGTGGTGGTTTGTAGATTGCAATGATGTATATATTTTTTGTGTGTTTTTGTTGAAAAGTGTAGTAATAAGTTTTCCACTTGTGTTAAAGGAGTAGTTACTAATGGTAATAGTTAATTAGTATGTTTCTACTTACTTAGTTATTATTTTAGGAATTATTAGTTAGATTACATAGTTTTTATCACCATTTGAATTTGAATAGAACATAGTATTGTTTTTTTTGAGGAATATATTTGGAGAAGAGGAAAAGATGGTATCATTGTAGAACTTTGAGTTTTGATGGAATATGAGAGAAGAACACTTTGATTTTTGGAAAAGCTTCACTTCCATAGCCAAAAATTGTTGTTTTGATGCTTATTATCATACTTTCATTACTGGATTTTTATTTTGGAACTAAATATGAGTAAATCTAAAAGAGCACATTTTACTAATATTAGTTTTATGACATGTTTAAATCCATATTAGATTAGAATATATAGGATTATAGATTTTATGTTTACCATTTGGCGACCATCCTAAGGCATGAATATAAAGTGAATTCTAGAATGTTGTTTATGTTTTGTTGCTAAAATTTTTGTTTCTATAAATAGATAGTGAACTTTAGTTTCATTTTTTGTTTTTTTTTCAAATCTTGATCATAAGTTTTTGTTTAGGAAACAAATATAAACAGAATAATTAATTGTGAGGATTTTGTTATAATGCAAAAATTTGTTCAAATTTGAACTAGAATGTGGAGAAGTGGCAAATAAAATTGTAAATAGAAGTCTTAGGAGACAATTAGATTAGGTTTTATTACATGAACAAGTGGTAAATGGTGTTGCCATCAACAACAATTTGAATGCAGATCAGGAGGATCAGCAATTTGTAACACTTAAAAGAGTTTTTCAATCTAAACATAAACATCTATGGATAGAAAAAAGACCTATAAGCCACAAAATGCCTCAGGTAGTATTGATTATTCCTTGTGAAGTGTAAACTGGTGAAGCATAAAAGCACACCAATAGTTTATAGCAAAATTCTAAGAAAGAAGAATGTTAGATTGAAAATGCAAACTCATAGGATGAATTTAAACAAAGGAATCGAAAATCTAAACCTCAACAAAGAGTTATGTTAAAATCACCAAGTCTGATGCAACAACAAAACTCTGATGCTCTAATGTATGAAAAAAACAGAAACTCAATAGGTCAGAAAGGGAAGAAATGGTACTAAAGTACAAATCTGCTTCACCTCCTTATTATCAAAAGGATCATGAAAATGAAGAGTTTGAACAAAGAGCTCAAAATTTTGAACCTCCTATTCATTATGTGGTTGAGCAAGAAGCCGCAATTCAAGATATCAAAATGTCCAGAGGAATTGAACGGGTACTTATAATTAAACAAGAAATTGTAATCTTACCAAAAGTAGAACCAATAATAACACAAGGTGTACATGTGGTTATCATAATAAGGTATAGTGAACCGATATGTAATTAGCAGAATGGAAGCATTGTTAGAGGAGTCTCCAGGGACTAGAGCAGAGGAATTCATGGTGTGAATAGAATTTCATGACCTAACTCTCCACAATGCACATATTATCATTAAATTGGACATCAGATCAATGAAGGTCCATTTATTGAAAATAATGTGAAGCAAATATTTGTTGAACATTTTTAGAATCTAAATCTAGAACCTGCAAAAACATTGAACCATGGATATAGTGAGTTAAAGGAACTATACCATGAAAGGGTTTTAATTCCAAATAGACTCAGAAAACAAATCTGGAAATATAACAGAATGGAAATGAGAATTCAAATTATGGCAGATGTAGTACCTATTTTTGTAGTTCTTGCACCAAGTCTGTTACATCACAACAATGTTGGAATTACTTAATTATTTAAGAACTTCTAATTTAAGAATGGAACCAATAAGATCTATACCATTATATTATGTGGCAATGCCTCGATCTATGGTTATAGTTACTAAAGCTCCATTTGTAATAGCACCAACCCATATTGTTGTTAATATGAAGTCCAAACCCCAGACCCTAAAGGAACACACAACTTGTCAATGTGCATACAAAGATGCCTAGAGAGGTGGACATGATTTTTGTTGGACAACCATTAGATCCAAGAGGAGGAGGCTTAGACCCACTAGGACCACCAAGACCATCAAGACCTATAGGACCTTCAAGATATTTTGGATTGCCAATGATGAATTCAGGCATACCACCATTACCACCAAACATGCCTTATCGTCAGCCACTTAATTATCATGAATACGTCAAGGATTTTGACCCAAATGCTCATGTCAAAGTTTTTAAAGTTGCCATTAAAACAGATGATGTAGAGATTATTAATTTGTTTAATTTTACCCTCAGAAATATTGTGTCTAACTAGTGTAACAATCACATGGGATATTACCCAAGTTGTACTTTTCCATAGTTGTAGTTAGTTTTTTATAAAAAGTACATGAAAGTTCAAAATGATGAACAAGTTTACCTACAATTGAAAAACATGAAGTAGGGGAAGAATGAAAGAGTGGAAGTCTATTATGAGAAATTATTGAAATTAGCGAATAGTCTTCAACATAGGATAACAAATAATTTTTTAACTATTGTTTTTAGATTTGGATTACAACCATATCTACGTGTAGCAACAATAGGCATCAAGAGATAAACCTTGCAATAACATAAGGAAACAACTTTGGTTTGTGAAAAAGGAGTTTCTGAAATAGAGGCTATAAGTAATCTGTTAGTACCATAGAGTAGTAAGACAATATTAGCTCAGAAACCTCAGATAGTTATAAAGAAAACATGAATGTGCTATACCAATTATTATAAGACAAATCATAATGTTGAAACTTATAGAGTCAAAAGAAAAGAAAACCATGTTCTTGCAATTTCTAAGGTTATTATTCAACAAATTAAAGTACAAAGACCTGTGAGGTATTCTTAGCATATATGTGGTGACACTGGACACAAGATCATAAACTATCCTAAGTATAGTGACATACAAAATATGTTTAAGAACAAAGGAATGAAGATTGCAAAAAAACCATATGTGGTGGAGCTTAAGGTTGTTAATCCTTAAGTCCATATGGTGGATGTCAACATGGCCATTACTAGGAGCAAGGTTATTGAAGAATAGGTGTTCAAAAACAAAAAGCCAATCAAGAAAAAGTCTACTATTGACTAGGAAGAGGAGCAAAGATTATAATAATCTTTTACCAAGACTATATAAGAGAAGCAAGTAGAAAACCCACCAAATAATCTAACTCAAAAGGAGAAAGCATAATGAAGTACAAGTTAGGCAAGATTGCCAAAGGTTGAAGTGTCCACAAAACCAATTGTATCACAAAATTTATCTATTATTCCTAACAACAAAGTTATGTTTATGGAACAGATATTCCAAGATATCAATAAACAGATGTTGGAAACTACCTATACACCCTAAGGTTAAGTCAACTATTGAAGATAACACTAGATCTTAAGAAGTATATGTGGTAGAAACTTATGCCAAAAAAACCCAATATAATTACTAAAGTGATATCAGAGCCTAGTGTAACCACGGTGGTTGAAACACATTCTAAAATAGGCACTACAACTACAGAGGTAGATAACTAGATGGCAATTATCCAAATGCAACTTGGGGAGAACATTGCTGAAAATGTTTTGATAGATGAAGGGGCAAGTGTAAACATCATAATAAAAAACCTCATAACAAAATTAGGTTTACCTACAACAAGACCATCTCCATACCACCTCATAATGGCAGATCAGAGTGCGACCAGACCTTTAGGAATCATAAAAAATTTGAAGAGTCACATACATGGTATACCATATGTAGCTACATGTGGTAGATTCTAACTATTCTATGTTGTTGGGAAAACCTTGGCTCAAAGATGCAAAGGTTACACATGACTAGGGGAACAATGTGATTATTGTTCAAAGCAATGGAACAATCAAAACAATATCAGTTAACAAGAAACTAGGAGCAAAAACCAAAAGGCCTCAAATACTTGTTTGTTATGACTTGTTGGAAGGGCTAACAAATGAAGAGGAAGATCTGAAATTTTGAAACAGAACCAAAGTTATTCTCAATTGGCATAACCATTATATTTTTAAAAAAAATTATTGCTGAGTACTAGAATGTTAGAGATTATAATCAAAGAAAAAGTTGAACCACAACAAGGGACATTAGATCAAGGAGCAACAAAAGTGGTGCTTCAATAACAAAAACAATATATTTTTATGTCAGACCAAAGATATCATTGGAATTAAGGTTTATCCATAAACCTATTGCCATCATAACCAAGCTGATATTGAAGTGGATGAGACACCAACAAAAATACAAGTATAGAATTTTCAAATAGTAGGTTGGATTTTGACTAAAGAATAATAGCTTGTTAAATTGAATCTTGGCATAGAGGCAAATCCACAATACATCAAAATTAATGCAAAATTAACAAAGGAGAAAACTAAGGAACTTCAAATGTTATTCAAGGAGTTCAAATATGTGTTTGTTTGGATTTATAAGGATATGAAAGGCATACCTCCAAAGTTGGCTTAACACATAATTGAGTTAAACACTTCAATCCCACCAGCACATTAAGTAAGGTACCAATTGAACCTTAATTATGCTGCAACTGTCAAATAGAATATTGACAAATTATTAGTAACAAGATTCATTCAACCAATAGAGGAGGCTACATGGTTAACACCTATAGTGGTAGTGCTTAAAAAGAATGGAAAATTGAAAATTTGTGTGGATTTCAAGAAGTTGAATAAGGCAACCAAAAAATATCCTTATCTTTTGCCATTTTTTGATGAGGTATTGAACATTGTAACAGGGTATGAAGCCTATTCATTTTTGGATGGATACTTAGGATACCATTAGATTTCTATAGCCCCTGAGGATAGATCCAAAATAACTTTTGTAATAGATTAAGGAGCTTTTGTTTAGATGATGATGCCATTTAGTGTTAAAAATGTGCCACCAACTTTTCAGAGAATGATTAGCAAAGCCTTCAAAAAGTATTAGTCCAATTTATGAAGATATTTTTAGATGACTTGACAATCTATAATGATATGGAGAGTCATTTGATGAAGTTCAAACTTTGTTTTCAGAAATGTAGAGAATATAGAAGTAATTTTAACCCAAATAAATGTGCCTTTATGGTATTTTTAGGATTGATTTTAGGGTTCATAGTTTCCAAGGAAGGAAAAATACTAGACCCTAAGAAGGTTCATGCAATAGTGAATATGCCAGTACCTACAAACCCACAATAAATTCAAATCTTTAATGGTATGGTTCAATTTTATAGATGTTTCATCAAGAACTTTGTTTTTATCATGGCACAAATCATAAACTCATGAGGAAGACATAACCTTTTATTTAGACCATAGAGTGTTAAAAGACTTAGGATCAGATCAAGCAGAAATACATGGAAGCACCAATTCTAATACCTCCAAATTGGCAATTCCAAATTGGCAATTGGAGTTTCATGTGCACACAGATACATCATTATTAGTAATAGGTGCAATGTTAGCATAGAATCCAACTAGTAAATATGACCAACCTATAATATATGCCTCTAAACTGTTAAATAAAGCAGAGAAGAATTCTACTACTACAAAGAGAGAAGCTTGAGTAACGGTTTATGTTCTACATAAGTTCAAACATTTTTTGTTGGGAAACAAATTTGTATTTTATGTAGACCACAAGGCTCTAATATACTTGGTCAACAAATCACAAGTGTTTGGAAGGATAGCCAGATGGTTTTTATTTTTGAAATATGAATCTACAGTAGTTTATAAACTTAGTAAAACACATGTGGTAGCTGATGCTTTATCTAGATTACCAGATAGTTCAAAACCATTGAAAGTCCCAAATCAAATTATAGATGCATCACTATTTTCTATAAAACCTATATGGATGTAGGAAATGAAAAGCTATTTGGAGACATGTCAAATGCCAAAAACTCTCAACCTAGCTCAAAAACAAAAATTGGCCAAAAATGCAAAACCTTTTATCGTGAAAGAATTAATGTATAGAGTGGGACAAGACAATAGAATGCATAGATGTTTGACCACTTCAAAAGCATAGATTATTCTAAAAGAATTACATGAAGGAGTGGTCAGAAGACATTTTGCTGCAAATACTACTACAAAGAAAATTCTAGATGCAGGATATTAATGGCTAACTCTATTCAAGAATATTCATAAATTTTGCAAAAGCTTTGACAACTATCAAAGAACTAGTAGACATAATTGTTCATGTTTCACCAAAATTTCAGATTGATCCAAGGTCATATGTGAATGGTGTACCTTTGCAAAAATTTTGTGATGGAAGTTTGTTTTGAGAAGACATCAAAACAATTTTTTGAAGTGGAGCAAATACAACTCGGGAGAACTTGAAGGAAGGAGTTTGAAGATTGGGAAGCACAAATACATTATCAGGACCTTCATATAAAAGTGTGGTATGTAATCATGTACTTAATACCATACGAAATATTATACAAGATACGTACATATACGTAAAACCTATGTATAGTATACAATTTCGTATAATACTCAAGACATACATACATATGCAAGGTTCATCTTGTTCAACCTTAACCCTAACCCTAATCCTATAAACCTAAGGAAGGAAAACCCTAATCCTAATCCTAGAAACCTAAGGAAAGAATTAAAATCATTTGTGAAACCCCAAGAAGACATTGAATATCGCCTTAAAAGATGGCGAACGGTCTTTCTCAAATTGCAATTCAGAAACTAAACAAAAACAATTTCCAAGTGTGGAAATTTAAGATTATGAATTTTTTGATGGGGAAAGGCTACTAGGAATTAATAATTGGTGATGAAAAAAAACCTCCTCTCCCAAAAAACCCCACACAACAACAAATTCAAGCCAATAAAACTTGGCATGAAAAAGCAAGGAAAGTCTTGTATTGGCTTTCTTTGAATGTGTCTAATTCCATGATTATGCATATTCAAGATGCAAAATCACCCAAGAAAGCTTGGGATACATTGGTGAAGATGTATAGCACCAATACACAAGCTCGCAAAATGTAGCTTAAGCAAGAGTTGCATAATTTATAGAAAAACAAGATGAACATTAGTGACTATTCTACAAAGGTGAAAAACCTTGTAGATGTTCTTGCATCTATAGGAGCCCCTATAGATGATGAAGATTTAATGGCCGTCACCTTAAATGGATTTGGAAAAGACTATAGCTAGTTTTGTATTTCAATTGTAGTTCGAGAAACATTTCTCGATTTCCAAGACTTAATAACACTACTTATAAATGAAGAGATGAGAATTGTTGGTACTTCATCCAATGGAGGATCACAAGAAAGTGTTTTCAACTCAAATACTAATAGAAGTAGAGGTGATAAAATTTCATTTTGAGGTTGACACGGAAGTTCGCATGGTGGACATCATCAACATGAAGGTCAAGCTCATGGAGGTGAACGAGGAAACTTTGGAGGAAAAGGAAGTCAAGGAAGTCGTGAAGGTCGTGATGGAAGTCATCGAGGTCAACAACCAAATAGCGATTCAAATTGCTACTATTGAGGGAAACATGGGCACATGGCGAAGGACTGTTATCAAAGGGAGAATGATGCATGAAATGGAAAGCTATAACAAGGGAATCATGCATCAACTAGCAATCAAGGTGATGAGTAACTGTTTGTGATGCAACACATGGAAAATTCAATGATAGGAGGTGTATTAGATAACAATGTCTGGTATGTGGATTATGGTGCTTCAAACCACATGATTAGTCATGGAGAATGGTTTAGAGACTCAAAGGATTTGAAGACACAAGGGTTTGTGGAAACTAGTGATGACACTACACATCCCATCACACAGATTGGCAAGGTGCCATTGTCCATGTAAGATGGGCAAACAAAGTACTTGAAAGATGTACTTCATGTTCCAACCATAACAAAAAATTTGGTCTCCGTAGGCCAAATGGTGGAACAAGATTTACAGGTGACATTCAACCCAAATGGATGTTTTGTGGGAGACATGAATAACCAAGGCAAATTGATTGCAAAAGAAGAAAGGAATGGACGAAAGTTCACCTTGGATGTGAACATGCCTGAGGTGAATTCCATGTTATTCACACATGGAAAAGGAGCTAGAGACATTGGAATTTGGCACAAGCGGGTTGGCCATGTTAATCTCCAACGTCTTAAGCTGATGGAGAAATATAATCTTGTTGGAGGTTGCCGCACTCCCAACTCCTTAAAGGACTCAAATGTGAGTCCAAGTAGAAGACAACGGAAGAGGGAGGAGTCAGGGCACGCTCCTTAGCTCACAACACTTGGAGGGGTAGGGGGGCTTTGTCGGAGCTTCAGGATGGGACTAGGAAGAGTTGACAAACTTCACTCACTCACACGGGCCTGCACATAACCCACACAAAGTGGTTAGTGCATACTTGGAGCACCTTTGGTGCTAGGACGAACCACGGACAACACGGACACAGTAGACTCACCATGGCCCGGACTTGGGGGAAGCCATCACCTTCCCCCTTATAGTATACTTTGTGGCTGGCCACAGAGCCTACATCCAAATGGTTTTCTCTCCTATAACTCCCAAGTGGGAATCCCGAAATCACACCAAATGGGACTCCCACGACTTTGGAACCCCATAACATTGCAAGCAAACCTTGGATCGAGATGTAATCTGAAGCAAAATTGTAGTTCTTGTCGAGAGCTTTCCAACGATATGTTGCACACCCTTTGCAGCCAAGTAAATTGGGTCGATTCCGGACTTTTTCTAGTCGGGAGTCAAATTGGCAATTTGACTCCCGACCCTTCTTTTGGCCATAACTTGTGTTTTAGATGTCCAAATGAGCAATGTGAGCCCATTTTAGACATCTAAGTTCCAAGAGCTTTCCAATGATATAAATAATGCCACAAGCCATTGAGTTTTGACCCCTGAAATTGCTCTCTTAAGTTTTGGGAGTCCATCGGGACTCCATCTCCCAAAGTGGGAGTTGCCTTGGGAGTGTGAGGGTTCATTCCTTCATACTCCCTCACATTTTCTTACACTCCCAAGAGTGTGTGATGTGACTCCCAGGCTTCTTCTTGGCTTGCACCCTTGCGGCTTCTTTGCCTTGAATCCCGGGCTCCCACTTGGCCCGCAACCTTATAACCGCTTTGCCTTGGTCGCGAGCCCAAAACTAAGGTTGCGACAGAGGTCTTCCCAAATATGGAACAGAAGAGGTGATGTCAAAAATTTGTGAAGCATGCCAATTGGGGAAGCAAACTAAACATCCATTCCCAGCACAAACAACTCATGTAAGTTCCAAACTTTTGGAAATGATCCATTTAGATGTGTGGACCACGAAGACAAAATCCATTGGAGGGTGCAAGTAGTACATGAACTTCATTGATGACCACACAAGGAAGGTGTGGGTCTACTTCATGAGACATAAAGGTGAAGTGTTTCAACATTTCTTGAATTTCAAAGCAATGGTGGAAAAGGAGAAGGATGTGAGCATCAAGTGCCTAAGGTCCAATGGAGGGGGAAAGTATTTTTCAAATGAATTCAGTGAGTGTTTGAAGGAGCATGGAATTCAAAGGAAGCACTCATGTAGTTATTCCCCACAATAGAATGGAGTTGCTGAAAGGAAAAACAAGCACATTGTAGAAATAACACATGCCATGTTGAATGAGAAGAATTTACCAAATTACTTTTGGGTTGAAGTGGTAGCAATTGTAGTCTATATCATGAATGGAACACCCACAGCAGCAGTTTATGGCATGACACCTGAAGAAAAATTCACATGCAAGAAACCCGATGTTTCACACCTCAAAATGTTTGGTTGCATTCCATACGTGCATGTTCTTGATGATAAGAGATCAAAACTAGACCCAAAAATTAAGAAGTGTATCTTCATTGGATATTCTTTAAAACAAAAAGGATATAGATGCTACAATCCTTCCATTCGAAAGTTACAAGTGAGTAGAATGTTGTGTTTGATGAGATGGTTAGCTGGTATTCACCACTGAAGGTAGCAAAAGATGGAGAGGCTAGAAATGATGATGTTTCATCAAATGTGGAACAAGAATCACAATTAATCAGTGGAACACAAGAGTCTTTAATCAATGGGTCCAGTAGCATTCCATGGAAAGGAAGATTAAGATCTTCAAACATTGTACATGGTAGTTCTCAAACATCATCTAAAAATTCTCATGTAGATGGTGAATCGAATGATTCAGAGAAGAGTGAGGGTGAAGAATTAAGAATCACTTTAGCTACTACTCCCAGAGCTCGGATGGCCAAGAAAGTTTTAAGAACACCTAATAACAACAGTGGAGTATGAAGATCCACATGATCCAATCATTATTAAGGCGGCAGCAAAAGGATGGTCTTTACATCAAATGGATGTAAAGAATGTTTTTTTTCATGGAGGTTGACAAGAAGAAGTGTACATGGAACAACCACTAGGTTATGTGGACCAAACACATCCTAATTTGGTTTGTAGGTTGAAAAAAACTTTATACGACTTGAAGCAAGCATCTAGAGCTTGGTCAGACAAGATAGGTCAGTATCTTGTCACAAGTGGATTTTAAACATCTAATGTAGATTTTTCATTATATGTGAAAAAGATAGATCATGGGATTGTAGTCATAGTCATCTATGTTGATGACTTGATTATCACAAGAGATAGTGATGGAGACATCTTTGATTTGAAAAAACTTTTGAAGCAAAAGTTTGAGATGAAGGATTTGGGAGAGTTGTGTTACTTCTTCGACATTGAGGTAATCCAGTCCCCTAAAGGGATATGGTTATTACAAAGGCAATATGCCTTGAACAAATTGTCCGAATATGGGATGACGGGTTGCAAACCCATTTCAATTCCATTGGAGCAAAATGTGAAGTTAAGTGCAAATGAAGGACATCTTGTGGAGGATACCCCTATGTATAGATGCATAGTGGGGAGTTTGATTTACATGACCATCACAAGGCTAGATTTGAGTTATGCAGTTGGAATGGTGAGTCAATTCATGCAAACACCATGAAAGCCACATTTGGATGTAGTGAGGCGCATACTGAGGTACATAAGACATACATTATAGTGTGGAATTTTTTTATGAAGCCAAGAGCCAGTTACAAGTACATGGATACACGGATGCTGATTGGGCTGGCAATGTTTCAAATAAAAGATCAACCAGTGGTTCCATGTTTTCTTTTGGAAGTGATGCTATTAGTTGGAACAATAAGAAACAACCAATAGTTGCATTATCAAGCACGGAGGCAGAATAGAGAGGTGCTGCAATTGTTGCATGTGAAATAATTTGGTTACAAAAACTACTTTAAGATTTGAAACAATTAATGGATGCTCCTATTGTCATCTATTGTGATAACATCAGTAGCATACTACTTGTTAACAACCCGGTCTATCATGCTAGGACAAAGCACATTGAGGTGCACTACCACTTTATTACAGAAAAAATTCTAGAAAAAGAAATTGACCTTATTCATGTCAATACTAAAGATCAAGTTGTTGACATTTTCACAAAGGCTTTTGGTACAGACAAGCTCAGGAAGTTTAGAAAAATGTTTAGTGTACTAAGAGCGGATTTGAGCTTAAGGGGGAGTGTTGAGAATTCAAGCTCAACTAGTTAGGTTTCATTAGTTACTGGAGTAGGAAAGTAATTAGGTTACTTTCACAAGGTTGAATTACTTTCTTTACTTATATTAGTTTGGTTATTTGT
>Ga0116229_10006160_pt1 | contig 19384 bp, 12 predicted proteins | sample S1TSphgellanicum_3_FD_87313 | JGI IMG/M metagenome (GOLD analysis project Ga0116229, IMG submission 87313) | Host-associated microbial communities from peat moss isolated from Minnesota, USA - S1T2_Fc - Sphagnum magellanicum MG | ecosystem: Host-associated > Plants > Peat moss > Unclassified... | reverse complement strand
GCGCGCCAGCAACAAAAGCGACGACGAGGCTGTCACTGCCGCTGCTCTGCAAAGGGTCCTTGGGAGCATGAAAAGGGGACGTGGTTTGAGACCTGGATTTTGGCACGTCGATTTGGATAAGGGCCCTAGAGGAGGCAGGGACATCGCTTTTGAGACGTCGATTCTGGAAAGGTCACTTTTGAGACGTCAATTATGGGACGTCGATTTTGAGATGTCGATTCTTGGACTTCGATTTTGAGACGTCGAATCTGGAACGTCTCTTTTGAGATGCCAATTATGGGACGTCGATTTCAAGATCTCGACTCTGGGAAGTCTCTTTTGAGACGTCGATTTTGGGATGTCATTTTTAGGACGTCGATTGGTGCTTTTTCGGCCGTCGCGCCCGGGGGGGGGGCAATGAAAGCCAACGGCGCCGTAAAACCCTAAAAGGCCACCTTTTTGACCACCAAATATCGCCACCTTTTCTCCCCACCAACTCCCAGTATTATTTATTTATTATTTATTATTATATCTTTGGATTTTTTTCTCAAAAACAAAATTTCAACATCGAATAATTGAACATGAAAGATTATTATTAAAAATAATAATAATGCAACAATAAATTTCCCTTCATGAAAACTATTTGAAATATTATTGTACATACAACAATTTTTTTGATGCATAATTTGTGTGAAAAATTAATGTAAAATTAATTTCATAATGAATTTTAAAAATTCGAATTTTTCAATCATCCATTTTCCTTCTATGATATTTTAATGGATTATATTTTTTTTCTATTGCATTTATTTTGGAGAGGTTTTTTTCAAAAAAAAAAAGTGGGATAGAATTTTAAATTGGAAGCATGCATTTAATATGCATGTAAGGCCTTTTTGTACTTTGGTATTTACATATGGAAGAATTATTTTTATCCAAGAAATGTTTATTGAGAGATGTAAAATGTAAACCTAATGTTGAATAGTGTAAATATTTGGTTAAATGGCTAAAATATACTTATAAAAAAAAGAATTTTTGAAAGTCTTATCCAATGGGTAACTTATTGAAATGTCTACTAGGTATTTCAAAAATTAGTTGTTTTAGCCAATATTTTTTCATACACAATTAAATCAATAATTTTAAAAGGAAAAGAGGTGGCAAGGTACTTGAGGGTATACTTCATTATTGAAATTTAGGCAATTGTAATTTGTTATTATGAAAAAAAGTCATTAATCTTTTTTTAAATATTATGATGATTAAATAGTATTAAAAGTTGGGGTATCAACCTAGGTATCAATAGACTTGGTTGGTAGTGGGTATGGAACTTTCATTTCTTGGCAAAAAAAAAGGGATGGGCCATGTGTTTTCTAACTAACCTATTTTTCATTAGGAAAGAAATGATGCAACTATTTTAATGTATACCTTAGTTGATACATGAGTAATTTAATCATGGGACAAAGAAAATCCCAATAATAACCCTCAAAATCACCCCCAAAACCACCAATCAAAAATTAAATTTTAATGAAGATTAATATTTAATTTTCATTCTATTTAATATTTGGGGTACTAAAGTGGGCCTACTTTAGTACACCTTTTATGAAGCAAATCATTGAACATGGTGGACATGGAAGGATGGGAAACCACTCACAATTTTTTTGAAATACCCAATACCAAAAACTCATTACAATATTGAATAGACACCACTATGTTTAATAATAACAAATTTGGCATAAGTTTTGTAACATAGTTTTGGCTATAGGTCCAATTTATGGCTCTCATCCAATAGGAGTGCTCTATTTCATTGGGCACTAGACCTTGGAAACTCATCTAAAGTGGCCCTTATTCTAGCTCTTTTTAATGTGAGATATTAGAGACTCTCTCACTTTTTCATGGACACAAAACCCATCAAAAGGAAATTTATAATGTGGATTGCTTCAAGTACCAAATGGCACAAGGAGACTTTCTCTCTCATCAATGGATTCTTTGCTTTCTCTAGGCTACATCCCCTCCATTTGTTGGTGCTAATAAATTTGTGTTTTGGGTTGAGAGACACATGGAGCTGTTGTTGTGGAGGGGATTGTAATGGGCCAACTTCCAATGACAAATTATTAATTTCACCATGTGTAGTAACAAGTTTAGGGTTTAGGGTTTTGTTTTTGCTTTTTGTTTGATTTTACATGAAAGCTAACGTATGGAAAAGATTCAACAACATGGATGAAAGTTAGGCTAAGTTCTTTGCACTTGGAATCATTCACTCATTAGGAAGGTGATGACTAGGTAATGGCTCATAATTAGTAAGACTAAAGTAAGTAAATCATATTTGTGAAGGCAACATGCACATCATGTTTTTAGGGTTTCTTCCATCAAGGGCACAATTATTAGAGAAAGTTGGTGACATCTTTGTTTCAACTAGCTACTAAAGAAAACTTTAACAAATTAAAGGAAGGGTGGTAAATTATTGGGCTTCTTTCTTGGATGCATGGGAAGGGAAAGATGGGTGATGTGATGCTCAAGAGTTTGAGTTCCTAACCCTTCAAAAAATTGATTAAGGGGAGAGTGATGGATTTATTGGGATTTCTTAAGTTGGGGTGGGAAGGTAGGAAGTGATTCTCAAGAGTTTGAGATACTAAACCCTAAAAATATTAAGATTCAAAGTTTTGTCTATCCATAGTAACCTACTTAAATGGCATGTTTTGTGTGCCCAAAATAATTTACTAAGTTCCAAAATTATGTGTGCTCATTTGCCATTGATAAGATGGGTAGACTAGTTTATTTAGGTACTACTTGGGATACGAGAGATATTGTTAATTTGCACAAAGCAAATTTATCATGTATCATAATTAATGATCATATTTATAAACTTTATTTTTTGTGTCATTTAAGAAGAGACTTCTAAACCTTTCATCCTGAAAAGGATTTTTTTAAGAGCTTGAATTTATTTAGTTATTTTTGTAAAAAATAATTTAATAGTTAGCTATGTAAATGAATGCCCATTTTGCTCTTTAATCAAAAATTGAAAAAAAAAACATTGTCACACAAAACATATTGTTACAGTCATGACTCAGTTGTTCATTTGTGATTAAGATAACTTAAGTTTTTTTTTCACTTGTCTGATGTTGAATATTTGTCAAGTTTTTCCAAACAATTAGAAAATTTAGTTGACTTTACACTATTAAAAAAAATTCCAAAACTTTCCCAATTTTTGTGTAAAAAAATGAAAAAATAGTTTGAAAGAATAATGATGGTTAAGGTCATGCAAAATATGATTGCCAAACATTTAACAATGCAATTTGTCATCATCATTACACCTCTTAGGAACTCTGATATCCCTCATCATCAGACATACACATCCCTTCGTAATAGAATGACACAATAGACCCACCATCCAAGTAGCCAAATTCCTCCCACCAAACATGATAGCACTTTCACTGAATTTGTTGGTTTATTTGCAAACTCATTTCCAACTTGGGGGAACTTTGGTGTATTTCTAATTTATGCTTGTCATACATATTTATGTCCTGATTGGAATTTGGGGATCACACCAAGGACATAACTTATAAGATGGCAAATTATTCCAATCTTGAAATTTTGGTTTCCATATCATCTCCATGATTGTACCCTCCAAAAACAAAACAAAAAAAAAGAGGGAAAAAAAAAGATTGGGTTGGGTGGTGGGTGTCTTGGGTGCAAAGGAATTTTTGATTTTAAACATTTGATGGTGAGTGTATAAAATAATAATAAGTTGGGCTTTTTAGTTTAGGGTTTAGAGACAATGAAAAAGCCCCGCTTATCACTCTCCCTCTACCCTTTCGTAATACCATTAGTACAAGTATTTGCTGACCTTTTCAGAGAAGATTTAAGGTTTTGGGTGGCAGCTCACTGCATTTTCTTCACCAAATATTTTGACATATTCTTCCTATGACGATCATATACTCGTACTAGTGACTGAAATCTTTGTTTAACATGAATTTATTTTTTTAAAAATTGGTGATTCAGATTCCACCTGAGACCTTTACAGCATGGAATGGTCTTGCCCTTGCCCATTATGCTGGGAGCAGCGCCAAGCTCGCCCTAATAGGTTAGGGCTCATTGGGCGCCTTAACCAACATAATGGTCAGGGGCTTGACCGTTCCATATTACAGAAATGTTTTTGCCCATACCAGTCTTTAATCAAAAAGTCTAAGAGGGACAGGGGTTAGGGGGAACTGGGTGCAACTTTGAGAAAGGGAGAAAAGTGTGAAGGATGGAGAAAATGAAAGTGAAGGAATTGGTGGGATGAAAAAAGGAAAAATGAAACTAAGGTTGTGAAATGAATGAGGTTTTACTCACATGAATGACAATGACAAGATGGAAATGAAGTATAGCAAATGGATGAGATGTTGTATCCAAATGTACCATGACAACAATGTAAATCGAGCACTTTTCAATGTAACTACTAATGGTTTTTTTATTAAACAACAAACGGCTAAAATTGTGGTCAACACAAACTGTATTGTCCATGGATGATATTTCCACACAGACATGTAAACTAAATTTTTTGATAAAACAAACTATCACATGGATGAAACCATGATCGTGCATCAAATTGATTTACACACATCCATAAAATTTCAGCATTATGGATGAAATGATTGACATAGATGAAGAAACCACAAAGAATGAAATTGATACAAAACCCAACATTTTCTCTTCCATGAAACTTATTGCATCCATATGTTTCAATTTTTAACAAGTCTACACAAATCCTCATCAACATCATCATAATCCCCACTTTGAGAAACTTGCTTGCACAAAATCCTCAACTCTATGCACTTGTTCTTAAATTGTTGCATGCAAACAATGTTAGAGAGAGGAGTAGAAAACCCTAAACCCTTTATCATCAACAAAGATGACATCATAACTGGAGTTCATCTCATCACAACAGCCCAAGGTTGTTGCTTCCAGAATTTGGTAAAGATCAGGTAATTTTGATGATGATGATGAGGAAAATCGCTGAGGGATGGTGTGTGCAGAATTCTCATGCAGAATTTTCTGAAGAGATTTTGCACCATGCAGCAAGAGCTACTCCTTTTTAAAGGTTCAGGCTCAAAAGAGGAGTTTGAAGAAGTGGGCATACATTCTTCCAACAGTCTTTGAGGCTGTTGCAATGAAGGAGCTTGGGCATTGAGCACATGACAAGAGTGCTTGCAAGGAAATCAGGAGCGAGCTTCTGCAAATAATGTATAGATTATCATCAGCACCCAAAGTAACTGAAACTGAAGATTCAAGCCAAGGAAAATACAGGAAGGGAGCTGCAAAGGGGGAAGGAAACTCAATACATATTGTTGCACAAAAAGCTCAGGTTTCATATGCAACTTCAACAGAATACCTACCTCAACTGGTTGTGCATTTCAGTGGCCTTTGGTGGGATCATCTCTGCTCATCATAAGCTCCTAAAGATGTCTGGTGATGCTGCCCCCCCCACCCCCTGACCATAGTCTCCTGCAGGATTTCAAGCTATGTAAAATCTAGGATGGAATTGGTAGGGAGCTCAATCCCCGAGTTGTTGCAGATGTTGCTCAGGCTTCATCTGGAAATTGAACCACATGTACCTCAAATAGTTTGGCATTCCAGTGTGCCCTTTGGAGGTGTCCTAGAGGCTTGCTTCAGTCTCTGCTTGGCATCAACTCCTAAGAATGTCTGCTGTTCCACCCGGAATGTCTCCTGCAGTGATTCAAGCCAATGAAATCTAGGAAGGAGCTGGAAAGAGGAAAAAGCTAAACTCCCATTGCAGAATGGCCAAAAACTTGGGCAGCTTCATCTCTTGCTTTTGGTCTCTGTTCGACATCAATTCTTTCTAAGGATGTCTGCTGTTGCACCCCAAGCATAGTCTCCTGCAGCACGACCCTGGCCAAGTACAACTCACATCAGAATCCGAACAAATGAGATAGAGAGAGAGAGAGAGAGCAACAGACACACAGACTTGGTATGTCCAAGAGCAGGTATAACTTTTTCCACTAGTTTGTGCTGCACCCAATTCATCCCTGATTGCAAACCACTCTGCAATGTGAGGAAGAAACATACTCCACATTCATTCAGAAACCTTGAACTTCTCAGAAATAGAGCAAAAACTCTAGTTTCTTCCCTCCAAAAGAATTGTTGCTGATAGAATTTCCTCAGCATGAAAGAAACTTGTTGCCGACAATTGGTGAGACTGACCTGGTGATCGATCAAGGTGCGGGAGTCTGGACAAGAGTTCAGCAATGTCTTCACCACATCAACATGTCCCTTCATGGCTGCATACCCTAATATAAGAATGTTAGAATCCCACCCACATGTTGTGCAATCAAAACCCTGATGTGTCCCTTCATTGCCACATACTAATAAGAATGTTAGGATGCCACCCCTATGTTGTTCAATCAAAAACTTGACAACAAAATGAAATCAAGTTTTTGATAACAGTTCTTCTTTGGTCAAGAAAAAAGGATTTTTCAAAGTCTGATTTGAGAACGTTTTGGCAAAGAAAATTGAGTGGATTTCTCCCTTTGACTCAGTATTGCAATAATGGAGGAAAAAAAAGGAGAACAAGAGAGAATCTTTCTACCTGCTTTGTGAAGTGGAGTGCAACCATCCGCGTCTTGTGCACATACATCGGCTCCTCGCTCAAGAAGCAGCTTCACTATATCAAGATGGCCAGTGTAAGCTGCCCTGTGTAAGCTTGTGGCTTGTCCTGCTCTTGTTCTCTGGTCTACCACTGCACCACGCTGCAAAACCTCTCATCCTGTTCAGAATCCTCCTTAAAAACGAAGAAAAGAAGAAGAAACAAAAAACCGCCCGGAGTGCGATCTATCCTCCTCCTCACAAAGAGAAGGAGAAGAACAAGAAAAAACCGCCGCGGAGTGCGATCCATCATCCTCCAAAGAAAGAGAAGAACAAAAGCTGCTGCGTGCGATCTATCAAAGGCTCCGAGTGCGATCTGTCTTCCAAACAAAGAGAAAGAAAGAAACAAAGATAGGCGGAGAACGATCGATCCTTCTCCAAACAAAGAGAAGAAGAAAAGGCGCGGAGTGCGATCTAAGAAGGGTCAAGAGGAGGAGGAGGAGAATCACAGACCTGAAGGAGAACACGGCAAGCCTGGAGATGACCATTGCGAGAGGCATAGTGCAAAGGAGCGTATCCAGAGCCTCCATCGCCATTGACAGGAGCTCCACGCTCCAGCAGCGCCTGTATCCGCCTCACATCCCCGCTATGTGCAGCGCCTTCAATGTTTCTTTGGAAATCCATCTCCGGAATAGTTTCTGTCACAGCAGGCTGCTGAGCTCTCCCGGTACAGCAGCAATCGCACTTCCCTTCCTCATGACTCCTCTCCATCTTCTTGTTCTTATGATTCTCCTTCTTCGCTGATGGTCTTGTGTACAAAAAACTCTGCAGAGATTTTTGGTGGCAATATGCATCTGGATTCTGTGAGGATAAGCGTGGTACTGCAGTGTATGGATGCGGATCTCACAAAGGACGCATGTTTCTCCGGTCTTCATATCAGTGCCAAAGAGCTGAGCATAAGCTCTTGTTCTTCTTATGCATGTGACTTCCCTCTCTCTTGTACAACATGGCATCAACATAGTCATCATCAGGGGAGTTCCTTTATAAGCAAAATTTGAGCCAAGGTTTGTACAAAATCAAAATCTCCCCAGGTCCAAAAGTTTAGCTTTGTTCTCTTTCTATTCTGTGACAGATGGATTTTCACATGAGAAGAAATCAGTGCATTGATCCTAACATCAAGAAGAAAAGCAATTGTGAACAAATCACAAGCAGTCTTGGAATTGGCAGTGCCCTTTAGATGATGATGATTCTCCTAGCTGTGTGTGTGTAGTGATCAATTCTCACAACTGAACGGCACTGTGGTTTGCAAATACATGATGTTCGGGAACCAACCATTGCTGAACCCTAAACCCTAAACCCTCCAGAAGCTTTTGTTTCTTGTAGCTGTCATCTGTTCATGCATGCCAGGACACGGCTTTGTTGTTGCACATTGTTTTGAAGCAAAAATTCATTTATCATCAAAGAGATTCTCACAATTCTCAAGTTTGCAAAACCCTTCTGCTGGAGGCAGAGTAAGTGCACAACCCAACTGACAAAATCATGCTAGTTTGCAAAAAAAACCACATAAAGTTAAAGCTTTGAATTTTCATGACTGATGATTGATTAACCAAGTCTATCAATCTGATGTTTTACTGCTTCTCACTTAGTTGCACAAGTGCTCCAGGGAGAGAAGAAGAAAAAAATCCTCACAACCTCAAATTAGAGAACACTTGTAGTTGTGCATCAGCACCACCACTAATGATACTGTCCTCCTTCCACCAATCTGCGCTCAAAACCTGTCAGACATTCAACCACCACTCAATTGGTTAGGGTTTTAGGGTTTTACAGTTGCAAAAAGGAGGTGGCAATTATTTTCTGACTCTGTACTCAAACTTGTGCAGAGAAGAATATATATCAACAGGGAGAGAAAGATGAGCACCAAATGCAACACACCTTATCTTTGTGTGCCTGCAATGTATGAAGAGGTACCTGTAATCCAGATGCTGATTCTGTTAGGATCCAATTCAATTGCAAACTGCCAACTTCACTATGTTGTACAACAGGCTTCAACAAATAAAAGAAGTTCTGAGATTCTGAGACATGGGTAGGCCAATTCAGTCAGTGTTTGACCTTGCTTCGAGTATCCCATAGTTTGATTGTGCCATCATAGGAAGCAGATAGTAGGTGGTGTATAGAGCTTGAATGCCTGCCAAACAGATGCTCCCCCCCACGCATCAACACAGTTTACACGTGAGGATTAATCCACAAACAACAACCAAGAGCTGCAAAATGAAATATCTATGAGAGTGCAGAGAAATCTCCACAACAGGCCCTTTGAAAGGAAACACTACATCATCAACATACCATTTGCAAGCTGAAATCCAGCTCTTATGGGAAGAAAGCTGAAGTGCGGGTGCCACTGTCCCTGTTTTGCCACCCCCAACAAACCACGTTTCTCAAAGTTCACTCAACCAGGACCCACAAACTTTCAGACAAAAAAGACATATGTGTATGAGCCTACAATTCTATATCAATTGCTTGGAGGTTTATCCACAGCAGATAGTAAATTGCAACACTCATACAAAAGAAAGCTTTGAACATCCTTGAGGAAAACCCTCTCAACAAATGCAAGAGCACTTTCCACAGTTGCAAACAAATCTGCTGGGTAACCTAAACCATTTACCTGGTATTCTCGGATCCCAGATTCTTAGAACTGGATCTGCACCACCAGCCGCAAGTAAAGATGACCCCACACCTCCCACACTCAGGCAGTGCAATGCCTTACTGCATGTCTGGAAACAAGCCCAACAAATTACAAGTCAAGGACAATGTGGATTGAGAGATTCTTCTGATGACCAAGTACAGTAAATCAATATCACATTGCTCACACCCTTTCCAGACACCTTGTGCAGACAGGAGTGTAACTTTATCATATTTTTCTTCAGAGGAAGGGCAAAAGGGAAGGTACCAAAGTAGTTGTATTGACAGAAGTTTCCACATCCCAGCTTCGTAGCGAATGATCCCAGGATGCTGAGTGTATTATCTGGCTTTCTGCCCAGACCACGGCTCCCACACACTGTGTGTGCCCATCCAGTGTCGTGGTGGCTTCAACCTGTCCACCATATCCAGTGGGTCCTTTGTCAGGGAGAGGATTTAAAATCTGTAGACTTGCAAAAGTCTATATAAAGAAGCATTCTGAGATGCGCAGTACAATATGCAGTCAAAAAGGACATGTTTCAAATGAAGCTACCAAATGCCAACATAGAGACCTCCTGAATTTCAGCACAACACCCAACAGGCATGAAACAAAGCACTGCCGATAGTTCTAATCTCAACTCATGATACTTTATACAGCAGATGGCCAGGGAGAGTCATCCGTGCCAGAGAGGTATTATATATGAGAAACAGAAAGAGAACCTGGAGATCAGAATGCTCGATAGCTCCCATACCATTCAACTTCCTTTTCTTGTAAGCAGAATCATCCTCAACATCAGGTTCCCCCGTCAGTCGCCAAAGCTTAATAGTTGCATCCCACGACCCTGAACACACCTGGGAAAAGGGAAGTCTCTACTCAATAGAATTGGATGTATTGATTGTAGAGGGGCACAACACTCTGGACATAACAGTGCAACAAACAAGCTTCAAGATTCATGTCACATTTTCCCACAAAACATCTACCTTCTCAGCATTGGCAATTTTACCAAAAGTGCAGCTTGATGGAAAATAGGTCTAAATGCATCTGATCAAATACCTCAGATCCAGAAGGGCTTGCTGAAATGCTTTGAACAGAAGCCTTATGCCCTTTGAAAAGCTTGACAGGTCTCATTGTGGTGGTTGAAGTTGTTGACTCCTCCTCCTGTCTCATAGGCACCTGGCTTGAACCCATCCACCTTGTAAGGGAACAAAACAGCTTGCAAATTGCTGAGTGGCAGCAGGTAATCTTAATTGCTAGACATACTCTCTATACTCTTAATGGTCACTCAACGTAAAACCTGCACTGCATGGCCAACATCATCATGCTTTCTAGAATCTGCTGTTCTCATAATTCTGGTCATCCAAGATTATCTTTCAATTCTAACTGTGAAACTGCCAATACCACAGTTGACGACAGACAGGCCTTGTCAAATATATGAACTACAGCAACATATAGACCCAAAAGCAGAGAAGAAGTTCTTGTGGCAGTTGCCACACAGATACACCTACCTGCCACAGGTGGAGTGAGTGATCTTTTGAAGCTGTAACCAGCTTAAACTGGTCTGCCTTTGAACCTAGTAGAACCACCAGCACTGTTGTTAACATGCATTATGTGAAAAATTGCTTGCTTCCCCATTAGGGTTTTAGCCACTGCTTGAATCAGAAAAAATAAAGTCTCCATCATATTATGAGTGCGCAGAGTCAAATACAAGAGGAAACAAAAAAAAATCAACAAAATGAATGCAGAAAAAACCCACGAGCTCAAGATTACACCCTTGTTCATTCAGTACATTCCAATCGAAAATTCACCTGGTGGTGGAACTGTTGCAAGAGATGTAACAGCATCCCTGTGACCTTCCAGCAAAAATATGCATTGTCCGGCACTGTTCCATACCCTGAAATAGACAATACAAATCAATTGCTGCATATGTGCATGATAAGAAGAGAAAGGAACTATTCAACTTTCAAGAGCAACAATGGTCACACTCATCACCACCGCATTCTTTTCACAACTTCACACGTTAGTGCCACCACCACCACCACCACCACCACAACTGTTTGCTGCTCCAAAAGCTTCAGCTTACTTACTGGGCAACAACAGAACGTAACTCAAGAAGACATATGGTAACCAGATAAATTACAATGTTGGAAAGGAAGTTAAATTACCTTGCAAAACTGTCATAAGACCCAGATATCAAAAACCTGCAATAGTGTGGAAAACAGAGAAAGCTGTGTTAGATTTCCTATCACCATGAAAAAGAAAACCCTCTACTACAGAACACCATCAGAAGAAGCTCATCATACAAGACTGTCAGAAAGACCAGGCACAAACTGTAGAAGCAGCAGCCTTGCATTGATCAATCACAACATGAAACAATGTCAGCAGCAATTTGATATTACAAAATTTGCATGAAACCAATGTTCACAGACCTCGGGAAGGATCCATCAACGGCACTGACCCAGTCATCATGCACCCGAGGCTCTTGTGGATCAGGTGGAGCTATTGCAGGTACATACTCAATAGTTAATGTTGTTTCCTGCACCAAGAAGAGAGGAATGGCAACCACAACAACAGCCAGCCACAATGTGAGCAACTGCTGTGGTCATGCAACTTGCTTATGCTACAGACATAAACAGTATAAAGAAACAATGTGATATCTGGAAGACCCAGATACCAGAATGTAACAACACATGATTGTACCTAACCAAGAATTCTTCCAGTAATACTCCAATTCCCAAAACTGCGAGGAAGTCTCTCTTGTCTACAAAAGTGTGAAGGGTTTAGGGTTACTTTACAGCAGATATTTTCTTTGAAAGAAGAAGGTTTTCCAGTGAAGTCCGCACAAGCTCACCATCCACCAGGAAGTCAAATGGTTGTGGCTTCTCTGGAACACCCAAAGTGTATCAACAAAGTATCACCGCCTCAGCTACAAACAACCACAAGATGCTTCTTCTACCCTTGAACCCTAGACTTGGAACTTTGCACTGGCTGTTCTGCAAATCCAGTGGAACTGCAGAGGAAGAAGAAGAAGAGGACAATGGAAGAAGAACATACATACCGAGACCTAGGAGGGAATTGACGACGTCGGACAGACCGTAACGAGTGAGCTTGGCCGGTACCGAGAATGGCGTAGCAACCACCCGGAGTTGAGGCGGAAGCTTGGTCGTAAAACGGACCTGTACCACCCGCTCTGTTGCCGCCTCCATCTCCATCTTGTCAAACAACGGTTGTTTTAGATCGTCTTCTCCTCCTTCCTCAAGATAAAAAACCACAAAAACAAAACACGCCCACACGAGCACGCAAACAAACGCGCTCCTCCCTCCGCGCAAGGTTTAGGGTTTAATGGGGGCCACGAGAGGGAGAAGCACTGTTAGGAGGGATTTCAGTGCTTTAGGGTTTAAGGAGGGCACGAGAGAGAGAGAGAGAAATGCACTCTAAGAACGGATTTTAGGGCCTTAGGGTTTAAGGGGCCGCGAGAGAGGGAGACAGTGAAGAACTTTTAAGACGGATTTTAGGGCTTTAGGGTTTAGAGGGCCCCGAGAGACAGAGAGATAGAGCAGCACTTTTAGGACAGATTTTAGTGCTTTAGGGTTTAAGGAGCGCCATGAGAGAATCAAGCCCTTTTTGGAGGGGTTTTCAGTATGAGAAATTGCTTTTGTCAAAATCACATTGTTATGCTATTAGAGCTCACAAAATAATTTGTATCTAATTATTGTGTAATTATCTTTTGATATTATAATTATTATGAATTATTTTCTGAAAATATGGGGGCTTAATAAATAAATTGTCATGTCAGAAAATTGATTAGTTATATTATAATTACAAGTGAGTTGAAAATGGATTTTTTATATAATTGTTTGTACACACAATACATATATTTGTAGTTAACCATGTTTAAATTTTTAAGGAGTTGCATTGTATTTGCATGTGACAACTATTTTAAACCTAATGTAAATGCGTTTACATTAGGTTTAAACTATGTTCCAACTAATGTACGATATAACACATATGTGATCATGACACATGTTCATTTTTTATCAGCCATAATAAAATACAATTGCAACTAGTTTTTTATTATGATTTTCATTGATATAACTAGTATGGCTATTAATGCGCCACTATTGAACTATTAATATTCAACTATGTTGTATCTATTTTGCAACAACTTATAGTTTAATAAGGATACAAATTCATATGTAATTTTTTATAAAAAATTATTATTTCAATAATTTGATTACTAAATATTAATTACGCTCCATACATTTAATTATTATAAACATATTTATTATACATATTAACTATGAATTTGAATAAATAAATGTAACTCATATAATTATTTTTAAATTAACTAGTTAAGTAATTGTGTTAATTAAACTGAATAATATGAATATATAGGAACAATAATTGTTCATCAAATAATAATCAAATCGATATTTGTCTAAGTTGGGGATACTTAATAATGAATAAATCAATTAATTAATATGATTATTATCTCATTAGATCATTAATTATTTAAATTCATTAACAAAATAATTATATAAACACATATAATTAATTCAAATGTGAAATTAAATGTAATGTGTATATTATATTAAAAATTCAATTTGGGTGTACATATGGATATGCCTATTTATACTTTGATGTTTTTTGTGAAAATTCATATTTAATTTTTTATGATTAGTAATATATTAATTAATATGTAATTCTTAAAGTTATTTTAAACTAATTACTTAAACTGAATAATATGAATTACAACTATTTTAAAAAATTATTCAAACAATAAACAACTAATTATGAATTTAAATAATTAATCATCTAAAATCAAATAATTATTTATTTTATTGTGCCACATGTCATAATCTCAGACCATCATTAACAATCATAATAGATGATGAAATCAATACTTCCAAAAAAAAATCCAAAAATCTTCATAGTAATGGGTGAATGCATGAATGATTAGACCAATTTTGGGATTATTTAATGGATTCTACAAAGTGATTGTCATTTTAATGGCCATATCCCATAGATAAATGTATAAATTTATCCATAGGGACTTGATTTTAAGATGCCAACTTAAATATGTATTTGTTACATATTTTAGATTTTTATAATTGTGAAAACTGTTCGGAATATGGACTTTCAAAGTTAGAAATTATGGACTACACAATTACACAACAACTTTTAAAAAGACTTTCCCATAGTACAATAATTTAGGAGGTGTTCCTTAAGGACTTGATTTTGGTTAAATAATATATTAAAAATACTAGGTATGTAAAATTTACATGATTGGATTTGTGAAATTTTACTCATGGACTTTTAAACAAGCAAAAAAATGGGGTTTTCTCAACTGTCCTTATATTCTTGAAAAAAATAGGGTTGTGGGGTTCTCTTGTGCATACATGTTTAAATAAAAGGGCCTCCACTTGGGTTCTAGATCAAATGGAAAAGTTCCCCAATGAATCAATGGGAATTTTTTGGGGGCTTCACCATGGGTAATTGCCTAGATGATGTCATTGTATATAGATGTGACGTCACTTAGGTTTAGGGTTCATAAAAAAAAGCCCAAGCAATTCAAGGTTTGCACTCAACTCCATACCTCCCACCTTCTACCTTGAGCATGATGAGAACTCAGACCTCTTGCCCAGAAGGATGGTTGGTCCACGAAAAAAAAAACTCACACCTCTTTTGCCTCCTCCTTCGAGCAAGAAGATAACTTTGGCCACTACACATTTTTTCAGGTTACATGTCAAGGCTTGAATTGTGTTGTTTGTTGTAACTCTACTATTGAGTTGTTTCTTATAAATTTGGCATCATGTTTTTCATTGTATTCATTGCTATAAATTTTGCATCTAAGAAACTCCATCAAGTTTTCAAGTTGTATTCTTTTCCAAACCTTCCATGTTTAAGTTTTGGTTCAAAATGGAAAATTTCATGTCTAATGGTTGTTTTTAAGGTTGAATATGTGTGTTGTTGTGAGGGAAGTTTGTAGCTAATTGTGCACACATATGTTTAAGGTGGAAATAGGATGATTGTTTGGAGCGTCGATATGCAGCTCATTGTGCATTGAAGACACCAATGTAATGTGCACGTTCATCCCCTATTCACAACTCTAATGGGTAACAATCAAAATCGCGAAAGAAGATTGGTCATCATATGATTCGGGTCAGCCCAAAAAGAGGTTGAACAAGCCGAGAATATAAAGTGCATCACATGCAAAAGGCTTGAGGAAAAGCAATCAAAGTTTTTATAGATACAATGATTCCTACCTTGTAACCAATAGAGGTTATAGTCGAGGAAAGGAAGGTTAGGGAAGCTGCACGTATTATTGCTTTGTACATTCAAAACTAAGTCTCCAATTTGCATGGTGATGAATCTAAAAAATGGGCAATGTCAAAGATACCCTCAATTCCTTCAATATCTAACATGTTTCCAAAGATTATTGACATCCAAGCCTCCTTCAAATCAATTAAGGTGCAAAATGAAATTGTTGTTGGTTTGGTGAAAAATTTAAAAGAGGTTAAGAAACCATGATTTACTGCAAAGTTAGCTACCAAACATATTTTATTAATTGTTATTATTAGCTCCAATGGGTAGAGTATGTCACTTAAACAAAGAGTTCATGCTTTAGGTGTTCACCATCATAATATTTCCCATGCAAATGCAACAATGAAGGCTTATGGATTGCAATGGTGTTTTTTTGTGGACTTTGTCTGTAAGGAAACAAAGATATGACGTTCGATTGAACACCTCTTTCCATGTTTGAAAATTTCCTCTGATTATGCCTTTTCTTCAATATGGAAAGTGGAGAGGAGGAGGAACTTTGAAGATCATACTTCATTGAATAAAACTACTTAGAAGAGGTCGATAAGTTGATTTGCAACTTCAACGTACTTTGTTCAGCAGGCAGATGTTTTTTCATGAACATCAATGTCTTCTAATAGTCGGTCATAACATGGATCACAAGATATGGTTTAGTGGTCACAAATTGTGCGCTACTGAACCTGATATCAATGTTTCACATACACATAAATGTTAAAAATATGAAATTTTTTGCTTTTTATAGGCAGTGTCAGACAAACACTCAAGGTACAAGATAGTTTAGATACCTAATGTGACTTGAGACTTGTTTGGGGATTGACACATGATATTCTATCAACCAAGTACCTAGTTACTGGTGATTAATGTAAGACTTTTTAAGGTTAGGGTTGCATAGCATATTTCTTGGCATATTCATATGCTGACCTTGAGTACACATGTAAAATGTGCACTCAGAGGAATGTATAACATTTTTGGTAACATTGTCCAAATTTTGTCAAGAGGCTTTGTTCAAATTAAATGATATTTAAATCATTGAAAAAGCTCTTTAAAAGGGTTACAACAAAATCTGTTTTTGCCTTGCGGATCTGGACTCACTCCAGCTTAGGTTGGCTAATTTGGGTTTTTAACACTGTCCACTCAGAAGCCCTGCAATTCAAAACTAATTTTGTTCCTAGTTCACTTCATTCTACTTCCACCATCAAAATAAGATGAAGTTCGGGAAGCAACTGATATGTTGGTGCCATTGAGCTGTTACCTTCGCTAGATCTTTTGTTAGATACAGTCTTGCAAATATAAGATGAGCAACAACCAAGTGTGGATTTCAATGTTCAACCAGGCATTACTGTGTGAACACCGAATTCATTTTTTTGACAGCTTCATGGAACATTTCTTATTTTAGTGGTTACTGGTTTAAATTTGGCATATGAGGTAGACCCATTATGCAATGAGCTGTTTGTTGGGACTTGCGCAATTTGCAAAATTGGACAAGATGCTTTAGGAATGAATGTGATGTGAGCAATTAATTATATGAAAAAATATGTCGTAATTCTGTCGTAATTCTGTCTTCAGCAACATCAAGTATCCCCTGGTGATGAATCAAGAATTTAGAACTGTTTGCAGTCTGGTTGGGAAAATGTAGGTAAAAAGCATGAGGACAAATTGCTACAAAATGATGGAGAAGTTTTCATAAACTCAAGTATCCTGAAATTTTGAACCTTTGATGTTGGACGCTTGTGGAAACAAATTATGTTACTTCGCAATTGATTATTGAGGTATTTAAATGCACTCACAGGGCATGTTCCCTTAGGTATGAATATTAAAATTGGCAATGGCAGCTGATTTTGTCATTTAAGACAACATGGAAACTTGCTAGAATGACAGGTATAGACTTTTCCATATAGAGGATAGCACTTTACATTTAAATGAAATTTACATGTAAATTTCAGCATTTAAGCGGTTGGTGGTTTGTAGTTCATATGGAACCTAGAAGGCTTATTGTTTCTTTCTTTAGAAAACATTTTATCTAATACTTGAGGTTTTAAGACCTAAACTTCAGGATAGCGAGAATTTACATTGAAAAACAACCCGTATTCAAGCTGTCTGATGCTTAGGGATTAAGGACAAATGTTCAAGGGGAGGCAGTAATGAGGAAGTTTGGACAATAGGATAGGTATGTGAAAGTAGCTTTATAAGAACCCTTCATGTGTTTCACATTGTAGGTGGGGTTCACAGATTTGCAGAGGTTTACACTTGTATGTTTCGTTACTTTTCAGTTTTACAGATAGTTTAAGCATAACAGTTTACTATAATTGTTAACTGGAGAAAGCCTACAGTCTACAAATTGGCTACAGGGGTAAGATAGGGTTCATATTACAATTTGCAAAAGTATAGAAAGCATGTAACATACATTGCTGTTTGCTATTCTTGACACTCCATGCTGAGCTAGGATTACTAATTTGTTCATTATCCTTCATGAAAGTAATGAAAAATTAAACAATTGATACAATTTCTCCTTCTCAGTTGGGATTAGCAGATGGTAGAGAAATCTTCAACTTCCAGAGCAAACAAGTACAAATAACCAGCTATGGTAGTTAAATTTCAAGCACTCTGGCACATGTGAAAGATAAGTGGAGCATTTGGTCACAACAGGGAGTAGATTAGTTACGATACAAGTTTGATATCATAACTATTTATCTATTGATATTGCCATATTCTTCAGGTTCCTCTCTGTTGATATTGCCTGTCCATTATGGTGTTAAACCCTCACAGTTTGTGATATTGTCTTCCCATTATGGTATTTGCCATTCAAAATTCAGTCATTTTACAACAGCAATTTCAATGCATTTGTGTAGGGAAAAGATTGTTCTCTTTCACTGAGAAAAATCGAATCCAACTGTAAAGTTGCTACTCATGCTAAACAATAGATATTATTGTAATTTAGTTTTCAAGGTCATGCTTGTTAACTTACAAAATCAAACTGAAGAGAGAGAATATTCATACTAGAGAGATGGGGCTCACCTATTTTTGAAATACTTCTGTGTCACTAGAAAAATTTCTCAGTACTATGCCATCAGCAGAAGCTCAAATACACAACCATAGATCTACTAAAACAATTCTCAAAAAATAGTAAACAAGATGCAGCAGACAAATACATCCAACCAGAACAACACAGGACCAAAAAGGTGAAGCATCACATTGTTAAGTCCCACAGAGCCAAAGGGGGAAAAACAGCAAAATGATGTCAAGTCTCTTCTTCCATAAACACACAAAAAGTACAACAACTTGCTTATTATCAAGAGTGACATGGGCTGAGAGTTCTCTGATGATACTTGAGCTACCACACACCCCTTTCACAAGATCTCAAGTTGCTGTTGAAAGGTGATTTGTGAGATTAACACAAATCGTACACCATAACATACTATATGGATGGCTGGAAAAACTGTGTTTTTTTGCAAATCTGGAGAAGAGGACCAGCTTAACACACCTGTGTTCCTGGCTGTTGTTGAGGGACTGATATGCAACATACTACCCCTTCCAGCAGGCACAGTTGTCTATTTCCTCCAAGTTTCAGCCAGTTGTATAAATGTGCAAAAACTTCAAATTCAGCCGACAGTGACCTCAATCGTCTTGGGCTTTACCGGTTCCGGAGGAGGAAGCTTAGGCACAGTGACAGTGAGAACTCCGTCCTCACAAGCAGCTTTGATAGCTTCCAGATCGGCATCTGCAGGGAGTGTGTATTTGCGCATGAAAGTGCCAGCACTACGTTCCATGCGAATGTACTTCACCCCCGGAACATGCTCTTCGCGTTTGCGCACTCCACTGATCGCAAGCACATTGTGG
>Ga0116229_10006158_pt1 | contig 19388 bp, 17 predicted proteins | sample S1TSphgellanicum_3_FD_87313 | JGI IMG/M metagenome (GOLD analysis project Ga0116229, IMG submission 87313) | Host-associated microbial communities from peat moss isolated from Minnesota, USA - S1T2_Fc - Sphagnum magellanicum MG | ecosystem: Host-associated > Plants > Peat moss > Unclassified... | reverse complement strand
GGGGGGGCTGGGGGGGGGGGGGGGGGGGGGGGGGGGGGGGGGGGGGGGGGGGGGGGGGGGGGGGGGTAGATGGCGGCAAGAATGAAGCTGGCAGGTGGCTTGTTATTTCGGGCCATTCGAGCTGGTGTTGTGTTGCAACCGCTCTTGTTGCAGGAATTCCATTCCCTGACGTCGACTTCCGTGGAGTTCGGTGCAAGAGCGGCAGCATCTGTTTGGCGTGGTGATCTCTACTTTTCAATGCGCCGCAGTTACTACAGCAGCGCTGTGGAGCAAGCAATAATAGACAAGGAGCCCGAGAAGGAGACACAAAGCAGCCCGCCGTTGCAGAGCTTTGCTGAAGTGGCGCGGATGCCGGCAACAAAGCCAGAGCAGAAACCGCGTTTAGTAGTACTTGGGTCGGGCTGGGGAGCCTGCCGTCTGCTGAAGGACATCGACACCCGCCTCTACGATGTGATCTGCGTGTCGCCCCGCAATCATATGGTATTCACGCCTTTGTTGGCCAGCACTTGTGTAGGCACTCTTGAGTTCCGGTCTGTGTCGGAGCCTGTGCGCAGCATCCAGCCTGCTCTGTCCTTATTACCCGATTCCTACTACTTTCTTGCTCGCTGCACCGATATCAACACCGATCAACATGAGGTTGGTTTGGCCTTCCTATCTCCACATGAGGTTTATCAGGACCAGATTCTTCTTACAGCAACACTGCTATGCTTATTGATCTTCGGTTCTCACGATCGAAGAAGAAGTGAAGGTTGATTGGAACTGCAGTCTCTTTGCATTTCTAGTTTCCAATTCTAGGGTGATAGCACGTGTTAGTACTCTCATTACCGATCAATCCAGCAATATTGGATGCAAGGTGCACTGCGAAGCCCTCCAAGAGGACATAGATGATGGTAAAGGCGAGGGTGGAAACAAGTTCACTGTGGCATATGACAAATTGGTCATTGCAACGGGTGCTGAGGCATCTACCTTTGGTATTACCGGGGTTCATGAGCATGCTCTTTTCCTCCGAGATGTGAAGAATGCTATGGACATTCGCACCAAGTTGCTTCTTAACCTAATGAAGTGCGAAATTCCAGGTCTGCCTGAAGCCCCACCCGTCCATTCACAGTTGTTACTGTATCCTTGCAGCTGCTGCAGATGCTTCAAATCTGCTTATCAATTTTCCCTTTACGTATTTGTGGAGATAGGAACAATGTTGCATTTTTTGTGCAACTTTCTTGCAGACATATTGCAACATGATTTAGTAGTTGACCTGCTCATTCACTGCACGAAAACTTAGGTACATCAATGGAGGAGAAGGCAAGACTTCTTCATTGTGTGGTGGTTGGTGGTGGTCCTACGGGAGTGGAGTTCAGTGGTGAGCTCAGTGACTTTATCAGGCATGATGTGCATCGCAAGTTTGCCCATGTCAAAGACCTTATCCATGTCACTCTCATTGAGGTTCGATCACACACTCTCTTTCTGAATCATTTTGACATAACATTTGTCACATTTCTTCATTCTTCCTGGAGTTTGTTTGACATGCTTCTCAAACTGAGAGCAGCTGGTTACCTCATGATATGTTTGTGTAAGATGTTGCAGCCTATCCAAGGAGGGTCCCAACCAGTGGTGAGAATGGAGTGAAGAGCTACTTATGCTTGCTGCTTCTTGCTGTGGTCTTGTAAATTAATTACATGATGATTTTTTTGTCTATGATCCGTCTCTTGCTCACCCACACCTCAGTTTTGGGAATGTAAGAAAGAAACATGCCACCAGAAGTTTGTCAAGCCTAGAGTGTGCAGGAGATGGTCAAAATCAGCCCTCTGAGGATGCATGGGCTTGGGGATTTTACAAGTTGAGTTTGCTGCATAGAGTGCACTTCACACTTTTCATATGTTGCATGCATTCAAGATTTCAAATCTAAGCTTTTTGGTAGTGTGCATCATTTGCTCATGATAATTTGTTCTGTATTTGTTGTGGTCAAGACAGGCAAATGAAATTTTGTCATCCTTTGATGTTCGCCTGCGGGAGTATGCAGTTAACCAGTTGACCAAGGTACTATTTCTAATCTTAAGACTAGTGTTCCCTTTGACATAATTCTGATCCGTATTTAAAGCCAAGATCATGCCTTCCTTGGAACTAGACTGGATATGAGAAGAGAAAACTAAAGACTAAACTTAGGACTACAGAGACAAAGGCCTAAGAATGGTGATGTGTGCAGACAGGAGTGAAGCTAGTACAAGGAATGGTGAAGGAGGTCCTGCCTGAGAAATTGCTGCTCACAGATGGGACAGAGGTGCCGTATGGACTGCTGGTCTGGTCAACAGGAGTTGGACCATCTCCATTTGTGCGCAACTTACCATTTGAAAAGTCTCCTGGTGGGAGGTTAGCCTTTTCCTTGCGTGCTGAACTTATTTTCTAGATTGAAAGCCTGGTGTTTGGGAAATATAAACTTGATCCCGTGTCTTCTAAGGTGAGGTTTATGAGTACATTCTGTTGACATTCTGTCCTGTTTCTGTTTCATAGAAGAAATGTATGGTTGTCCTTAATTGCTGATACATCTCATTGCTGTCTCTATTGAGCATACAAACATGTGCTAGAGTGTAAGTTTGGCCTGTTGCTTCCATCTGTCAGTAAGTGAGGCATCTGTGGGACTTAATATGATGGTGCTATCAACTTTCACAAATATGTAAAGGGAAAAGGTGCAGGGTATTTTGGATTTCTTGGCTAGAATGGTGGAACTGGAACTCCTGCTATCCTTGAATACTGTAATCACATCACGTTAGCACAACCAAAGACCATGGCTCAGTCAATTCAGTTCTCTGTGGCAGGATTGGTGTGGATGAAACATTGAAGGTGCCAGGAGTAGAGGATGTTTATTCAATTGGTGATTGTTCTGGCTACCTTGAGAGGACTAATAAGACTGTGCTCCCTGCTCTTGCCCAGGTCAGGAGTGCTTGTCCAACATGTACAATTGGTAACCCATATAATTATGTCAGTCTATGCCAGTATTGTGGACATTTTTCCCTTAATCATGCATGACCTTCGATTGGATATGGGAATGACTAATTTCACAACTCATTTCATTCACTTGGAATCACATCACAGGTTGCAGAGAGACAAGGAAAGTATGTTGCCAAGGCTTTAAACAAGATGGCAAAAGCAGGTGAAGGACATGCCAAAGCACATATAACACCAGCAGATCCATTTGTCTACAGGCACCTTGGCAGCATGGCCACAGTTGGCCGTTACAAAGCTTTAGTGGATCTGCGAGAGAGCAATGTAAGGTTTTGAAAATTACAGATGTCACTGTCTTGTCCTTCTCTAGTCTAGAGTTGCAGTATAAGGATATGGGATGATGAATACTAGAATTTCCTTCACTTTTTTTTTTCTTGTGAAAAATTTGTATCTGTTAATTGGATGAGGTTTCTCCTGGTGCTAAGCTTGCTTGATGTTAGCCTGGAAGCTCAGCAGCCAGATGTTTGGCTTTTGCTTATTCTGGCACTGTCATTGTGGGTTGAAGATTGGGATGGTTGACCTGTGTATTGACCTGGGTGCTATTGCAGAAATCAAGAGGGTTATCCATGAAAGGCTTTCTGAGCTGGATTGTTTGGCGATCTGCTTATTTGACAAGGGTGATAAGTTGGCGAAACCGCTTATATGTAGCTGTAAATTGGGCAACTACATTACTGTTTGGCCGGGACATCTCCTGTTTCTAGAAGGTGAAGAGAACAATGGTATGATACATCCCCCAGATTTGCAAATGGATCTGCTACATCAGTTATAAATAAGGTGTGTACCTATATACTGCACTAGGTCTCAAATGGCTGATAGATAGTCCTCTAAATAGTTAAACTCTCACATAATCTCCAATGTGTGTGCTTTCATTTCTATGCAATGAAGTGTTAAGCATGCTAAATGAAAAACATCTACATCTGCACTTAACTCAAATGAAGGAGATTCTGGAACCTGCAACAACCATAGCTAGCTACTACTTACACTACTTGCAGCTTTGATAGATTCCATCAGAGAAAACATTGCAGAATATTTTTTTTGGGTAGCTTTCAGATGTTTCATCAGCAGATCAGTCTCCCAATAAATTATGGTTGTCTCAGAGCAAGGGTGCTCAAGGGTGCAACTTTGAAGTAATGTGGTTCATGTGGTACATGGCTCATGTGCATTGTATTAAGTCTTCTTTAGATTGAATTATTTCTTTTCCAAACAATGCATGGTAATGACTTGTTGGAATGATTATAAAAATGCCTTCAAACAATTTATGGATGGTTCTAGAGCAATTAATTGATATTGAGAACATGTTCAACATTGAACAACATTTGCTTTATTCTTCATAAGTTTTTATATAACAAAAAGAATGTCATGGGCTTCAAGTACTTGAATAGTTGGTAGGAAACTTTCTTGTTTCTTGACCTATCTGCATTCTAAGTATTAGTTACTGGTAGTCTTAAGAACCAAATTTACAAATTGTTTTTCACGATTTGTTATGCAAAAGTTGCATTTGCATGCAATTGTTATGTGCCCCAACATACTTGATATTCTTCAGTGCAGTGGAGACATCATGTATGTCCTAGTATGTGGTCCATATTAGAGATATCCTTAAAGTCACCCTGTCTTCACACTGCCTTTGGTTGGGCCTCCGTTCACCCCCTAATCCCTCTTTTCGTGGTATCCGTAAAGTAAGGAAATTTTATTAAATCTCCAAATGAAATGCTGAAACTCAGTAAGAAATGCTGAATCTCAGGATTTAATGCACAAGGTTGAAGAGGAATTATAGTAGCTGTACAGGTAGGAGCAGTGAAAATCTATGTAGCAGCAGTGGAGGATCTCAGGAAAAAAGAAAGACAGGGTGAAACTGAGGAACGATCAAAATTGATGGTTTTCTGAGTTTCACCCCCGCCTTGAATGCTAATGTACTTTTTGGCAGGTTTTATTCGAATCTCACCCTGTGTACAGCCAAACTCAGGGCATTGGTGCTGTGTTTTCCTGACTTTACGGATATCTCTATTATATCAAAAATTCCTTTAGTCAAGTTTGGTGTATTTTCTGTTAGGTGTTGTTGAAATTCAAAAGGTTGTAAGTTCTTATTTTAAAATATTTCCACTCTTAAATACTGTATCCAAATATTTGATGTGAGAAACTGGCTGACTAGACACACTTGAGTTAAGACAAATACCAGACTTGGATTGTAGGTTTTGTGTCAATTTTTATCCTTTTGGTTCCCTCTTACATCCTATTATACAATTTATAATTGCCATGTTATATCATATTGATCTATGGCATCAATTAAAAAATCCATCATCTTATATCAAATAAATTTTCCACTAATTGAAAAATTTAAATTCTAACTGAACTTTGATTTCAATGTTCAGTCACTCACTCATGTACAGTGAAGAATATATTCAATCATTGAAAAAGAACAAAAATGGTAGTTGCCCATTGATGGCATATACATATTGTTACATTTTTCCACACTTGGACTTCATTGCATTAGATACTAGGTAACTTACTTGCAAGTGAAAATAATATAGCAAAAAAAGTTTGTCAACCACACCAAATGGAAAATAGTTCTTATAGTGATAAAATTTGCATGGCGGTATAAGTTTGACAACCAACTTGACATGCCCATCATAATGATAGCATGATGGCCGATGTAAATTTAACATGTCACATTAGTTTTGACAATCTTTAAACTAATTTTTAACATAATTACAAATGTGAAATCACTTTTTTATCTAAAAAACATATATAACTTTGAAATTAAAGAGATTACATTTGAAATTGTTGTCCAAGTCCAATTTTCAAACACTAGATTCAATTTTTTGTGAATGAAGTCTATCTTAATGTATAAATCTCTGAAAACTTTCTTTTTAAAAAAGTGTTCATTTACATTATTTGAATAAATATATGAGATAATAAAACATTTAAAAGTTTTGATATTTAAGATACTTAAAATGAACATGTGTCTATTATTATGTGTTGACATCATTTGTCACAAATTGAAGGTTTGGTGGGTTAGTTAAAGACTTAGTTTGTAACTGTGAAAGTGAGTTCTCTTGTGACAATCTACACCTTTAATCTTAATGACTACATGAATAGTTGAGTTTGACAATTCTAACTATGGTCGAATCAAACACTATGTCATTATTATGACATTGATGATCACATTCATGTTGATGACAATTTTCATGATTGTCATTTTAAGAAATATAGTAGCCCAATTTTACCAACAACAACCCTAAAGTTTGACTTTAACATGTCTATTTAAACTTAATTTTAGTTACGAAATTTGTGTCATTTTCTGACTAAATGATTTACAAATTGCCTAAACTTGATTAAAAAAATCTATTGTTAACAACATCAAGATTTTCCAAAGAAATTTCTATACATTCATTTGGTTGATCTTCATAAAATATATTAATAAATTCTACTATTCTCTTGCCTAATGATATTTCATCAACCTCATCAACTTTGATTATTGTTATTTTTTTGTTGAACAATTATTTGGCATGTAGAGATGGTAAAATTTTGCAATTTAGACAAACGGAAAAACTTGAATTCATTTTTGTCCCATGTACATTGAATGATGGTTTTCTTTATTGTATATGCCATGATCATGGCTTTTTTTCTTGGTTGGGAAGGATCTTATTGCAATGTTTACATTGTAAGCCAAAATAAAGCTTGAATCAAAAGCACTAAAAGAAAAGATTTTTTTACATTAACACCTATTGTAATGAAAAAATGAATTAGTAAAACATAGTCACTTTTTTTTAGTGTACCTATAAAGCGTGTTACGTGGCATAATTTATGGATGAATATTTTTTTCCTATGATACTCAGGGGGTATCTCATAAGGACATGTTGTATCATGGGAGTTTTCTAATTTAAAAAAACACAATGATTTTTTACATTGTGTAAAGCTTTTGAGGCCAAGTTTTATTGGATTCAAGCCCATGTTCAACTTCACTTCATAAGACCTTTATTTTTGATAAAACCTAATCTAAAGGTTTTACCCTACACTTTCACTAGGGCTTTGTTTTGTGCTTATACGCAACAATGTTTTTAATATATTATAAAAACATGTGATATAATTTTAAATGAATTTAATAAGAATAAAACATTCAAAAGTATTCATTAAATATTTTAACTGATGCTTAAAAAACATTGCAAGGATTCATATATTTTGAAAGATTTTTTAAACATGACATATTTTTGAAGAGATTCTTTAAACATTTGTTTATGTAATAATATAATCCAAAGTTGAGCTTTTTAGGTCATAATCAAAATAATATATATATTTTTCAACTTATAAAATAAAACATTTTCAAAATATTCAAAGATAAGTAGTCACTTAAGCAATCACAATCATGTTAACACTGATGCACCCACTTTTCTCTGTTCATTTTTTGAAGCAATAAACTTTATAAGCAAAATATGAGATCTTGTACATCAACATTATTCTAATTGGTAATATTGACATGGTTGAGAAATGGTTGATATATTGACATTTGGTGTGCCAAAACATATTGAGAATTTATGTCATAAAGTTCATTTGTTATGTAGGTAGTACATCATGGTGGAAATGGAAACATTGTTCATTATAAAATGAAAAATAAAAATTGTGCTTGGCGTGTGTTAGTATAAAATGATCCTATTCCCACTACACGGCCTCCAAATAACCTCTAACAAATAAGGGTACAAAGGCCAAAAGTGATGGAGTTGTGGATGCCATCTACATAGCAAAGAAATTGGTTTGACAATTTTAGGTTGTGTTCACATTGCACCCAAGAAGCAACAAAAGAAACAAGTATACATATAAAGTGACATCGATAGACACCAGTTCCCACTACTACATGGCCTCCAACCAAGTGTGTAAGCAATAAGTGACAAAAGGCCAATAGCAATGTAAATTGTGGATGCTATCTACATGGCAAAAAAACAGGGGCCACAGGGGCCACAATTGTAGGCTGTGTTCACACTATGCCCAAAAGAACTGAAAAGAAACAAGTGCACATTTGAGTGAGAGCAAATAAAAAGTAACATTGATAAACCCCATCCCCACTACATGGCCTCCAGCCAAGCCTCTAACCAAACAGGAGACAAGGGCCAAAAAGCAATTGAAATTTCCAACATGTCTACATGCCTGAATTTTTTTCCCCACAATTTAAAAGCTGTGTTCACACTATGCCCAAAAGAAGCAAAAGAAACAAGGAAGACAAATAGAAAGTGACATTAAAAATGTCCCATTTCCACTATGCAGCCTCCAACCCATAGGTGACAAAGGCCAAAAGCAATTGAAAACTTGTGGACGCTGTCCACATGGCAGAAAATTTGGTGCCACCAAAATAAGGCTGTGTTCACATAGTGCCCAAAACAGATGAAAGAAACGAGTGCACATTGGAGCGGGAGCAACATAAAATGACATCAATAATCCCATTCCCACTACACAGCCTCCAACCAATAGGGGACAAAGGACCCAAAAAAAAGCAGTTGCAAGTGTGGATGCCGTCTATGTGACAGAAAATTTGGCACCACAATTGTAGGCTGTCTTCACACTACGCTCAAAAGAAAAAAAATCATGTTCGCACTGCGCATTCAAAGTGGGAGCACAATAATGGGACATTGATAAATCTCGTTCCCACTCCACGGCCTCCACCCAATAGGGGACAAAGGACAAAAAGCAATTGCAATCGTGGACGCTGTCTACGTGGCGGAAAAAATTGGCGCCATAATTGAAGGCTGCGTTCACACAGCGCCCAAAGAAACGCAAGATTCGAGTGCACATTGGAGCGAGAGCTGGAGCAACCATCGCTCGAACTCTCACGAGAGTAATGCAGCGACAATTTGGCAATTGTGGGTGTATTGCAGACGGGAAGATCTTTGGATTTCTTGAAGATTTTTGGGTATTGGCAAGGGAATTGATGGCAGTAATTTAGAAGATCTTGATTAGTGGAACACACAATGGCGGCAGAAGTATTGAATCTGAAGCTCGCCAGTAGTGCAACGGTGAGCTATGGCGACGCCTTTGGGTCTGAAGACTTCAAGCTACTGGAGGTCGATGAGCGCATTCTGAAGGAGCTTTTGCAGGATGGGTGAGTCCTTGATGTGTTACAAAAGAAAAATATCATTTTGAGATTGATCTCATTCATTCCTTCTTTCTTTGCAGTATTTTGGGTGTGCAATTCCTTGGGTTGAACTCTAGCCATCTCGATTAGGGTTTAGGGTTTAAAGGGACTCGAGAAACATGTATGTTTTGTGTATGATGTTGTTTTAGGCTGACCATCAAGAGGACCCGACGATGAAGCAGTGTTGTGTATTTCAGCAGCCACTTCCGCATTCATTCCTTTGTTTGTTTGTAGCATTTTGGTATGCAATTCCTTGCGTTGAACTCTAGCCATTCCGATCAGGGTTTAGGGTTATAAGGGAATTGAGAGACATTTATGTTTTGTCTATGATGATGCATAGGCTGACCATCAAGGGAGGGCCCGACGATGAAGCAGTTTTGTGTACTTCAGCAGCCACTTATGCCATCAAATACGTCTCAACATCCAACACAGTGTTACTCATTCCTCCCAGTGAAAAAATCACAAATGGGAACAATGATGATGGCATGGGCTTCACTATGGCCCAAGTAGTGGCTACTTCATCTGGCCACTTGGAGTTGGTGGAGACAGCACCCCAGCTCGACAATCTGAAGACCTTGCTTAACCAACGCCCTTATGTTGAAGATTTGGAGGGTGGGCAGGTGAGAGAAGAAGCAAACTCATACTAGGGTTTGATTGATTTCATTGCTCTTGTAACCCAAGGCTTCAATTGTGCTGCTCTTTGCAGAAATCTGATGAGGAGAATTCTGGTCCAAAAGCAACCAACATTACTAACAAGAAGAAATGGAGAGGTTTGACATTGTGTTGTTTATAACACTCATAGATGCAGGAAGATGAGCCACTGGAAGGGCTATATTCATGGGATGATCTTACAACCATGGTGCAAGCGAGTGACAGGCAGCTTGAAGAGGCATTGAAAGCACTAAATGCAGTTCAGATTGGGGATTACTGGAGGGTTGTAGATGAGAGATTCATGCAGGGCTTACTTGAAGTCATCTTCTTGAGTGCAGTACAGCATGATTGGGATCTGAAGTGTTTGCAAGAGGCAGCTGTAGTTCAAGCCCTCAAAGATGACTGCTACTCACCACAGATTGTGCGACACTGCCTTTCTTGCTATGGGAAGAAAGGCAGTACACTTCTGAATGACTGCAAAACCTCCCATGTCATTGGTTTCACACTGTAAGATGCCAAAGCTTTTGTACTGTGACCACATCCCTTTCCATGTGTAATCAGCTTGTGAAGCTTATTGAATACCTTGGGTCAAATCAGACTGAACCTCTGGCTCAACATTGACAAGACACAGTTGCTTTCTGAGTGCAAGATCATGAAAGATTTGATGTAGTCTACTGTATGGGTTTGGTTTTGCACCAGTTTGTTTGTCAGGTTGCACTTCTGTCCCCTTGATTTGCTGATCTCACATCCATTTCATATCGAGATCAAACCAGGTTTGCTTAGCTACTGAACTGACAACAGGCTTCATGGCTGTTCAGTGACATTTAGACAGATACATGTCCAACTGCAGAATACCGACTGATTTAAGGTTTTCTAATGCACAGGAATGAGGAGAATGGTATCAAGGAGTGCAGTCAGTTATGGGAGCTTGATGACACAAAAGTGTGCTTGCATTATGCAAAGCTCTTACTCCGTGATTCTTCCAAATGGAAGCTTGAGGAATTTATGAAGGAGTGGCGACGGACTACACCTGCAGGAATGGAACCGTCCATTGAAATGCTGCGAGGGGAGGCTTTGGTAGAGAAACTTGGGCCTGAGTCCTGGCTCCAACTGTACAGCATTTCATCACTGCCTACAAAACCAGCAGATCGATTCTCAGCACTCTTCAAGGAAAGGGCCAAATGGGAGTGGGATGATTTGGAGCCATATTTGAGGTACCAGGACCTTTCCTATTGAAGACCCTGCATAAACCTGCTTTGTATCATGGTATCTTCAGTGAACAGCTCCACCACAATGGCAGATCCAATGCCTCCTTTCTCCTGCAAGCTTAATCTGCTTTGATTCGTCTATATCAGTGTCAACTTGGACAAATTTGGATCAGGAAAATGCCTATGTGGTTTGTTCTAAATTATAAGAACTTTCTCAGAACGGTCAATGTTTGGGCAGTGCCTTATCCATCCCTAATGCTGTTGTTTTGATTGTAATTGAGGTCAATGTTGTCCACTCTTAGCAAGGAAAATTGAAGTGGAGCATAAGGCTTTTGTGTTGGGAGAGAAGGGGTCTTTGCTAATAGTTTGAAAGTGTTTTGTGGCAGGGATATGCAAACGCCAGGACAGTCTGTGGAGGCTATGCTTTTGAAGTACACTCGCAAAACACAACCAACTGCAAGCTCAGCTGCCATTTATACAGCTCGCTAAGTTGGGTTGTCTTGTCAAAGTGATGGTGTTTACCCTCAAGGGAGAAACTGTTCTGGTAGCAAATGTGAGCTCCTGAGATGAAGTTGGAATCAGCTGCCGGACATGCTGTGCAGAAAAAGCAGCCCAAGAGAGCTAAAAGTGTTTTGATCTTCAATGCTGTACTTAATGAATTAGGCAATACCCTTTGGAAGGATGTTGCTGAGCGTCAGAAGACATGGAAGGGGTCTGTAAGCTTATCACCTAACACAATCTCTATCCATAATTTCTTTTGAGTGGACAAGATTGGAGAGGGAATCTGCTCCAACTACAGATTACATGAGTTAACATTCTGGTGCACACTATCAAAGTTGGAGTGAGCTTTGGAATCTACTGAACAGGTATTCTTTTTCTCTGACCCATGGCATTGGATTTGAAGCACTGTTTGCTGTTATGTGGGGAACATATGCTATGCAACTACTTGTTTCCATAAACCTCTCTGCCAGATTCTTGTGACTAGTTTGAGTTTTGGTGGGGTAGAGAGTTGTCTAGCAAAGACCTACATTTCAATTATCCCTTATCCAGTGAATTTTCAGGCCTCACACATTCAGTGAGATCTAACTTAGTAGATCCCAACTAATGTGACTAAGAAAGAGTCTATGGTGCATACACCTGTTGTAATATTGAAAACTGTTAGAAAAGCTCCCACAGCCATAACCTCTCCTGAACTCACATGCATGTCACTAAACATTTGCAGTTTGATTCCACTGACTTTACATGGTGCAGAGGTGATTGGGTGGTTTCTACCTCCCAAAATATTTCAGCATTTTAGTCAAGGTTTTGGAAAATGTCACCAGTGTTTATTTACTGACTCTGGGGATGGTCATGACGCCTTGTAACGTGGCTGTTTCTATCAACCTCCTTCTAAACCTAGGTATGTCAGTAGCTAAAAATAGCTAACTAGCTAAGTAGCAAACTTTTTCAAAACCTTGACTATGTATGGTATTAGGTAAGTTTCTTCAGCACTTTCTCAAGGAGCTGTGAGTGTGAACAAGTTTCTCAAATCCCAAATTTTATATTTGGAAGGGTGTATTTGTAGGTGAATGTAACTTTTTTTACTTTGCATCTAAGCTACAGTAGCCTTTCAGAGATGGCTAAAACTGGCTAAAACTTGACTTCACAGTTTCCATATTTTGGTTAAAGAATTTCTCTGAGGCTTTTTGGTAGTTTTGGCTAAAATCTGCCTCAGCTTCTACACTTGGCAACTATAGTAATTGGTTGCACATCATCTTGGCAAGGATATTCTTCATTTTAGTGAATAGTTATCTTAGAAACCAGTTGTCAGTGACCACATTCAAATTTCAATTCTCAAGACTTAAAATAAATTGTAAGTTACTACATGGCACTGACAGGGTAGAGTGCACATTGCACACACATCCAAGTTTCAAGCCTCAAGGACATGCCAGTTCAAACTTCAAAATGAGACACAATGCACATAGAACCACTTCTAAGGGACTTTCTAGTCTATATAGTTTTGTGCAAACATTTGCACCATTAAACCCTGAATCCAACCTAATACGTAGCTTAGATTTCACGAAGAAAAGGTGCTAAAACACCATTGATCTTCAATGGTTCCAGTCACCTACACAAGACTTATATCTCTCTCTGCCAGCTTAAATAAATTCTTGCATTTTCATCACTAGAATTTGAGGAATCTTGTGGCTGGGTTCATGTCAGTTTTGGGTTGCAAGGCTGCTCGAGCATTGTTCTTCATTGTGAATTTGAAGAAAGATGCATAGGAGCCAAAGTTATGTGGGTGAACAAGTGTCGGCACTCATATGTGGTTGAAGTTGAGCATATGTTGATTTCACCCTCTGAGTTTAGAGCCTTATGCTGCAATTATTCCTAATGTTAAAGCCCCTAAAGTTAACTAGGCAAATGCCTACCTTGCATTGATTAGCCTATGTTACTTAGCACTAACCTAGATGTTCTTTAGCTTTTTCCCCCATTAATTCACACCAAGCTAATGTTAGGTTAGTGTTAGGGTTTAATTATGTACCTCTATTCTGATGAATTCAGACCATCAAGATGATGATTGGTATTTTATTTGTGTTCCCTAAAATTCCTTCTCTCTTAATGCAATTGTGATTGGGTGAGGGAAGGATCATGTAAGTATTTTTCCATAGATCTTGAGGTTTTGAAATGGTTTTTGAGAAAATTAACTATTGATTGTACCCTGCAAAAGTTTTGGGCTTTGCTTATGAGAAATGTTTTGGTTGCTGTTTTTCAATGCTTCTCTACTTTTGGCAAGACTAGTCTCTTATGGTAGAAGACAAAGAATAGTGCTAGGGAGGGGGAGGTGATGAGTGGGAGGGGAATGTGGAGGGAGAACAAGGAGGGGAACCATGGGGGAAAAACTTGGTTACATAACATTAACTTAAAGTGCCCTTTTTTAATTACTACATAACATTGCTTTTTTAGTTCAAAATCTTTTTCTTTTAAAGATTGTATGTTAAGTTGCTATGTATTTACTACTTACAATTAGTCTAACATTGTGTGCCATGTAAGATTACATCTATGATTTGGTGTTAGGTAACATTCTTAGTTTAAATGCAAAAATAAAATTGTCTCTCTTAACATTGAGTTATTAGTCATTTGGTATTAGGTCTGATTGTAACTTTAATAAGAAAAGATGTCATTGAATTTGTCATGATTCCAAGTACTCTTTCCAAAGAAATTAGGATGGGAATACTCCTCGAATCTTATATCATGCATAAATGTGAGTGCTTCCTAAGACTAATTGTCTATGTTGGGCACTTTGTTGTGCATGAGACACTCATCTATAGCTTGCTAGGTTGCCTTTGGATAATGACCAACTAAAATTTTCAAACCAATTCTTTTCCAAAGTGTTTCTTAAATTAATTTATTTTTAAAAAAATTTCATAAATTCAAAGTTAGTGATGGGTCTTCCTTATCCAAGCAAATGCAAGGTAACAATAAAGTGAATGATTGTTTGCTTATAACAAGAGTCATACGTCAAACAATCACTTAGTACTACAACATTCATCATTATTTTTACCCAAAGCATCATATAAGGCTTCATTTTTCAAATGAATGGATCCTTTTGGAAAAAAATTGTGTCCTTGTAACAATTGACAACTCCGTGTGTTGCCACTTTTGCCCTCCTATTCTTTACATGCTTAGACAATGAATCCATTGTGGGCACCAATAAATTTTATTTTCTTTCACTTTTGCCATAGATTTTGCATTTGATAGCATCTATGAATTGATTTGAACTCACAATAGACTTTACCCACATATACTTAAAAGCTTACATGTTTTAAAATTTTGAATGAAATCATATTGGACCTATAAATTCTTTTCTTTGCACTATAATTAGGTGTAGGTTTGCATAATTGGTGCATCTAGGGGAATTGCATTATGTGCATACACCCAAAAGGTTAAATCAAATCAAATTTGAAGGATTCCAAAAAAAAAAAAAGTCTACGAAGATCTATAAATGAAAGAAAACAAAAAAAAAAATTACAATCTATAAGTTACAAAATTTCAAACAATTTTTTAAAGATGCACAACTTAATTAATTGGCATCAATCGATCTAGTTCAACAAGTAGTGAGAATTATTCACAACTCCAAATTGACTAAAAGTTTGGTATTTGTTTTATCATAGATCTCCACATATAGAAGAATTTTTTTACTTAGGATTCTAGAACATCATTTGAAAAAAAAAAAAAAAACCAAGACTAAATAAATATTTGGTTTCAATAAACAAATCATGATGTTACCAAAAGAGAAAATATAAAAAAAAATGTTGTCATATCTAGGGTATGCTCGAATTTCAAAATGATAAAAAAATTCTATCAGAACAACCTTTTAAGCCTCCTTAAATACTATCTAAAGGAGGGTGTTTGCCTCTTCAAAAAATAGTAGTGGGAGTGCCATACATGAAAATGGTTAGCACTCCATGCCAATCTTGTCAACGACTCTTCCAAAGGTTATTGTTGTATGACCACTATTATGTTAAATCTAACTTGTCAAAAATTGCCAATTCAATAGATCAATTGCTATGGGAAGAAAGAAATTCAAAATTTTAAAAGTTTTGTTTGGCAATGCAAGTTGAGGTCAAGCAAACATGACCATTAGAAGGAAATGGATTTGCAAAAGAGGATACTAATGTGGAGCTTGTCATAATTTGACTTGAATGGTATTTGACATTCTAGGACTTAAAAAATATTTTCATTTAAAATTGAAAAGAGGCATTAACATTGACATATTACATGAACAATTCCTGAGGAGGCCATTACTTGTTATTTTAGGAAGCACTTAAGACAAAAGATTATTTTTTAATGTGCTATGAAATAATGAAATATTTTAAATATATTTTAAGTATATTTTCCTAATAAATTATAATCACCCCATTTACATTTAAGTAGATTATAATATATATATATACACCCCTTTTTTTTCACACCATTTGGAATAAAATGAAATAACCTCCTCATGTAGCAATTAGATAATTAAATCAAAATCACATTTCCAAATGAAAAGGCCTAACAAATCAAACAACTTCAAAATTTGTAGTCCTAAAAACCTTTGATCATATGAACTCTAATATGTTTTCACCCATGAATTCAACCAATTGGTTTCATTCTTTAAATATCAAGGCTTTGTGCATAGTCATTGTACATCAAGTGGAGCAATGACTCAATTTTCAACACCAATGATAACTAAGACAGAGTTTGAACCACCAAGTTAATTCTATGTGCAACACAATGCAAATTAAACATAAATGGTGCATTTTTTTCTTTCAACTACACTTTAATGTCAGTCTTGTTGCTTTCAAAAGTGGTCATTCCATCTACATCAAAATAGACAAACTTTGCAATTAAATCAAATTCGAAAAGACCATGGTAGACAAACAAGGCATCAATGATTACTTGCATCAAGTTTTTGGCATTTGAACCTTGTAAAACTTGTTGGAATGTTAGTAGAATGGGGAATCATTTCCAACCTTTGACAATGTATATGCGCATCAAAATCCAAGTTTGATTATTGATGGCTGTAACTCCATTGAATGAAACTAAGATGAAAACAACTTTTTGCACAACTAGCCACATGGAGGTGAGAACAAAAAAATGCATCACTTCAACCATGCTCCAACCTATATTGTCATTCCAATGTTTACAAGGGATGTTTAAGAATTTCAAGAAGTTGATCAATTCCTTTGTACCTTCGAAATCTGTCATAAGATGCCCTTGTTTTAGGAAATGGAAAATCATGGCAAATTGCATGAATTTTCATTTTTATCCAACATGAACCCCATTTGCAACTTGAATGGCTATAGAAAAATGACCATGAAATTTGTGGACTATTTTTCATTCCTCATATGTTGCTTGTTTAAGTTTAAATAATATTAATTAATCTTCACCCTTGAACATGCATTGATTGCCTTGCAACAATTGGACATTTTTGTAACCCGTTAAACTTAGGTGCAAGAAAATTTTGTCTCTTTTCTCACAACATCTTATTGTTGGGACCAAAAATAGGTTCATCCCAAGGAAGCCTTATGGTCAAGATGTCCGACAAAACACAACTGAGCTCCCATTCTTTCTTCTACACTTTCTTTGGTGAAAGAATCACATCATGATCAAGGCTTGGACTTAAGTCATCTTTAGAAGTGCCAAAACTTGATGCTCCATTAGCCCCTTCAAACATAGTATTCCTACCTTTATGAAAAACATTGGAAGGTTGCATTGAACTTGCACCTAGACTAATACTCACATATTTTGTTAACAAAGGAATCAAATAGCCACAAGTTGAAAAGGATGTGTTGTTAACATTACTTGTAGATCTAACATTAGGAGTAAAGAAAAAGTGGTACTTCAAATTCGTTGGTAGCTTTAGAGGCGGCATCATGTCAATTCAAGCTTCAAAACAATTCAACAATTGACTGAGGACCTTAATGGACAAAACTTCAACCTACAAGCCAAGGCAAAGCTTCAAGTTGCACAGCAAGTGTCATTCATGAATCACAACCCTAAGATAGAAAGAAATGATTGATGAGCCCTAAGGTGGTTCAAAACCTTTGATCAAGAACTTTTGTAAGTTACAAGACATAGATGTAGATCTTCATTGCAAGGAATGAGTTGAAATTGAAATTTGGATAGTTACATAAAAATTGTAGGCAACACGCCTGATGATGCCATTGGAACAAAAGGCAAGATGATTCAAGAGTCTTTCAAAGCTTGAATGGCAAACAACTCAAGGCTCAAGTTGCACAAGCAAATCACAAGCACACTCCCACCTGCACCACTACACGAATTGCATTGAAAAATATTCCTTTCTTCATTTGCAGCTTTGTGTTTGGTAATGGGTAGTCGTTTGTCACACTCAAAAATAATTCCTACTTAAAAGGATCTCAAATCTAAGTTTGGTGATGAGTGGGGTTTGTCAAATCCAAAAATTAAGATGCATAGATATGTCCCTACCTAACCTAACAAGCAAAGGCAACAAACATTAAAAGCCCCATACCATGACCTCTTTGTCACTTCCCATAATTCTAGCCACATCCCAAAATGTTTCTTTGGAAGACTGGTTCGTATATTCTTTCCAATAGTGTTGATATATAGGTAGTTTTGATTCATAGGGTAGTTGGTTTGTGTGGACCCATCCCCAAATTCAATTTTATTTGGGGTGATGTCAAACCTCCTTGATTGGACGATCACAGAAAATTGTGATAAAACTTGGAGCACTGAACCAAAATAGTGTAGACTTGCCTTTTGGGCTTGTCATAAAGGTAACTTGATTAGAACTTTGGTGCAAATGATGTGGGATAAAATGTGGTGCTACTAGGGAACACATGTGCAATATGTTGAGAACTTGTGAATCAAAGTGAAAAGCATAATAAATAACCATAGGGAACTTAGGTGGAATATGATGGAACCATACAAAACACAATGGGTACATGGGAACATGGGAACACAACAATCCAAAAATATATGGCCTAGAGGAATGGGTGTGGCTACAACTTGTGCAGCTGGATTTGGAAAGGGAATTTGAAAAATTGAAAAAAATCTGAAAACTAGTAGGAAACTTGGTTTTATGGTGCAAAATAACAAAGACTCACATCGCAAGGACATTCGATTCAAGTGAGAACCCCACTACCTACCGGATGCACAAAAGGAAGTAGCCAAATTTATACACTCGAGAGGTTTGTTCAAATTCATTTAAATTCAGGTTAAATTGGGTGCAATGGCAATGGTTGCATGTTTGTCATCACCTCAATTGGCCCTCTAAGTGTGTACAATTATGTCCTTCTGGTTGGAAAAATGAGTCTACAGAACAACCAACCCTAGATCTATGTTCAGAACTACCTAGCCTAGATCTATGTTCATTTTGTTTTGGATTATATGACAAGTATGGGGCTTTTTTTGTTTGTATCTTGCTGGTGTCCTCCCATTTGAGATTGTTTGACTCTTGAGAACTACCAAACATGTGAAGTGTATATGTGTTATACATTAGAGATATCAGTAAAGCCACCCTGTCTTTGGGCCTCCTTTCACCCCCTAACCCCTCTTTTAGTGATATCCGCAAAGGAAGGAAATTTTATTAAATCTCAATATGAAATGCTGAAACTCGGTACGAAATGCTGAATCTCGGCATTTAATGTTCGAGGTTCGAGAGGAATTATAGTAGGTGTACAGGTAGGAGCAGTGAAAATCTATGTAGCAGCAGTGGAGGCGCTCAGGAAAATAGAAAGACAGGGTGAAACTCAGGAAACCATCACATGATGGTTTCCTGGGTTTTCCTTACTCCCCCTCACCCCCCTTTCCCTCCCCCTTCTTCTCACTCCCTCCACACTTCTCCCTCTTCCTTTCTTCGCTCTTATCTTCCTTCTCTCCTGTTTCTTATTTTTGTCTGTCTTTCT
>Ga0116229_10006154_pt1 | contig 19402 bp, 29 predicted proteins | sample S1TSphgellanicum_3_FD_87313 | JGI IMG/M metagenome (GOLD analysis project Ga0116229, IMG submission 87313) | Host-associated microbial communities from peat moss isolated from Minnesota, USA - S1T2_Fc - Sphagnum magellanicum MG | ecosystem: Host-associated > Plants > Peat moss > Unclassified... | reverse complement strand
TGGCCTATATTCCTAGGTCTTAAAGTTGTAGTTGACATTAGCGGAGCACTAACATGATCCAAGAACAGACTATGCTGACCGTGGCCGACAACTCCGGTGCACGTCGCGTAATGTGTATCAAGGTTCTGGGTGGCTCGCACCGTCGCTACGCAGGCGTTGGCGATATCATCAAAATTACCATCAAGGAAGCAATTCCTCGCGGTAAGGTGAAGAAAGGCGACGTGCTGAAGGCGGTAGTGGTGCGCACCAAGAAGGGTGTTCGTCGCCCGGACGGTTCTGTCATTCGCTTCGATGGCAATGCATGCGTTATTTTAAATAATAACAGCGAGCAGCCAATCGGCACGCGTATTTTTGGGCCGGTAACTCGTGAACTGCGTAATGAGAAGTTCATGAAAATTATCTCTCTGGCACCAGAAGTACTCTAAGGAGCGAACCATGGCAGCGAAAATCCGTCGTGATGACGAAGTTATCCTGCTTACCGGTAAAGATAAAGGTAAGCGTGGTAAAGTAAAAAATGTCCTGTCTTCTGGAAAGGTCATTGTTGAAGGTATCAACCTGGTTAAGAAACATCAGAAGCCTGTACCGGCCCTGAACCAACCAGGTGGCATCGTTGAAAAAGAAGCTGCTATTCAGGTTTCTAACGTTGCAATCTTCAACGCGGCAACCGGTAAGGCTGACCGTGTAGGCTTTAGATTCGAAGACGGTAAAAAAGTCCGTTTCTTCAAGTCTAACAGCGTAACTATCAAGTAATTTGGAGTAGTACGATGGCGAAACTGCATGATTACTACAAAGACGATGTCGTAAAGAAACTCATGTCTGAGTTTAATTACAATTCTGTCATGCAAGTCCCTCGGGTCGAGAAGATCACCCTGAACATGGGTGTTGGTGAAGCGATCGCTGACAAGAAACTGCTGGATAACGCAGCAGCTGACTTGGCAGCTATCTCCGGTCAAAAGCCGTTCATCACCAAAGCACGCAAATCAGTTGCAGGCTTCAAAATCCGTCAGGGCTATCCGATCGGCTGTAAAGTAACCCTGCGTGGCGAACGCATGTGGGAATTCTTTGAGCGTCTGATCTCTATTGCTGTACCGCGTATCCGTGACTTCCGTGGCTTGTCCGCTAAGTCATTCGATGGCCGTGGTAACTACAGCATGGGCGTGCGTGAACAGATCATCTTCCCGGAAATCGACTATGACAAAGTCGATCGCGTTCGTGGTTTGGATATTACCATCACCACTACTGCGAAATCCGATGATGAAGGCCGCGCTCTGCTGGCTGCCTTTAACTTCCCGTTCCGCAAGTAAGGTAGGGTTACTAATGGCTAAGCAATCCATGAAAGCACGCGAAGTCAAACGCGTGAAACTGGCTGACAAGTTCTTCGCTAAACGCGCTGAACTGAAAGCGACTATCTCTAACGTGAACGCTTCCGACGAAGATCGTTGGGATGCCGTTCTGAAGCTGCAGACTCTGCCGCGTGATTCCAGCCCGTCTCGTCAGCGTAACCGCTGCCGTCAAACTGGTCGTCCGCACGCTTTCTTGCGGAAGTTCGGGTTGAGCCGTATTAAGGTCCGTGAAGCCGCTATGCGCGGTGAAATTCCGGGTCTTAAAAAGGCTAGCTGGTAATTGTCACCAATTGAATCACGGGAGTAATGACAGATGAGCATGCAAGATCCGATCGCGGATATGCTGACCCGTATCCGTAACGGTCAGGCCGCGAACAAAGTTGCGGTCACCATGCCTTCCTCTAAGCTGAAAGTGGCAATTGCCAACGTGCTTAAAGAAGAAGGCTATATTGAAGAATTTAAAATCGAAGGCGACGCCAAACCTGAACTGGAATTAGTACTGAAGTACTTCCAGGGCAAGGCTGTGGTAGAGAGCATTCAACGTATCAGCCGTCCTGGTCTGCGCATCTACAAGAAAAAAGATGAGCTGCCAAAGGTAATGGCCGGTTTGGGTATCGCTGTTATTTCTACCTCTAAAGGTGTTATGACTGATCGTGCAGCTCGCCAGGCTGGTCTTGGTGGCGAGATTATCTGCTACGTAGCTTAATCGGGAGGAAAGCATGTCTCGTGTTGCAAAAGCACCCGTCGTCATTCCTGCCGGCGTAGAGGTAAAACTCAACGGTCAGGTTATTACGATTAAGGGTAAAAACGGCGAGCTGTCACGTACTATCCATGACGCCGTTGAAGTTAAACAGGAAGAAAACGCACTGACCTTCGCTCCGCGCGACGGTTTTGCAAACGCATGGGCCCAAGCGGGTACCACTCGTGCACTGTTGAACGCAATGGTTGTAGGTGTTACCGACGGCTTCACTAAAAAGCTTCAACTGGTTGGTGTTGGTTATCGTGCTGCCATTAAAGGCAACGCGGTGAGTTTGGCCCTGGGCTTCTCTCACCCGGTCGAGCACCAGCTGCCGGCAGGCATTACTGCAGAATGTCCAACTCAAACTGAAATCGTGCTGAAAGGCGCTGATAAGCAGGTGATTGGTCAGGTTGCTGCAGACTTACGTGCCTACCGTCGTCCTGAGCCTTATAAAGGCAAAGGTGTCCGTTACGCCGACGAAGTCGTGCGTACCAAAGAGGCTAAGAAGAAGTAAGGTAACACTATGGATAAGAAATCTGCTCGTATCCGTCGTGCGACCCGCGCACGCCGCAAGCTCAAAGAACTGGGTGCGACACGTCTGGTGGTACATCGTACCCCGCGTCATATTTACGCACAGGTGATTGCACCTAACGGTTCTGAAGTAATTGCATCTGCTTCTACAGTAGAAAAAGCTATTACTGAGCAATTGAAGTATACCGGTAACAAAGATGCTGCGACTGCTGTAGGTAAAGCTATTGCTGAACGCGCATTGGAAAAAGGGATTTCGAAAGTTTCCTTTGACCGTTCTGGTTTCCAATATCATGGTCGAGTCCAGGCACTGGCAGATGCTGCCCGTGAAGCTGGCCTTCAGTTCTAAGGTAGAGGTGTAAGATGTCACACATCGAAAAACAAGCTGGCGAACTGCAGGAAAAGCTGATCGCGGTAAACCGCGTATCCAAAACCGTAAAAGGTGGCCGTATTTTCAGCTTTACCGCACTGACAGTAGTTGGTGATGGTAACGGTCGCGTTGGTTTTGGCTACGGCAAAGCACGCGAAGTTCCGGCAGCGATCCAGAAAGCGATGGAGAAAGCCCGTCGCAACATGTTGAATGTCGCGCTGAACAGCGGCACCCTGCAGCACCCTGTTAAAGGTGCTCACACGGGTTCTCGCGTGTTCATGCAGCCGGCTTCCGAAGGTACCGGTATTATCGCCGGTGGTGCAATGCGCGCCGTCCTGGAAGTCGCAGGGGTACACAACGTATTAGCCAAAGCTTATGGTTCTACTAACCCGATTAACGTGGTTCGTGCAACTATCGCAGCTCTGGAAGATATGAAGTCCCCAGAAATGGTCGCTGCCAAGCGTGGTAAGTCCGTCGAAGAAATTCTAGGGAAATAACCATGGCAAAGACTATTAAAGTAACTCAAACAAAAAGCAGCATCGGTCGTTTGCCGAAACACAAGCAAACTCTGACTGGTTTAGGTCTGCGTCGTATTGGTCACACCGTAGAGCGCGAGGATACTCCTGCTGTACGCGGTATGATCAATCTTGTTTCCTACATGGTTAAGGTTGAGGAGTAAGAGATGCGTTTAAATACTCTGTCTCCGGCTGATGGTGCCAAGCAAGCGCCTAGGCGTGTAGGTCGTGGTATTGGTTCTGGCCTGGGTAAAACCGGCGGCCGTGGTCACAAAGGTCAGAACTCACGTTCTGGCGGTGGCGTACGTCGCGGGTTTGAAGGTGGTCAGATGCCTTTATATCGTCGTTTGCCGAAATTCGGCTTCACCTCTCGCAAAGCTATGATCACGGCAGAAGTTCGTCTGTCTGAACTGGCTCTGATCGAAGGCGACGTTATCGACCTGAACACGCTGAAAGCCGCTAACGTAGTTGGTATCCAGATCGAATTCGTGAAAGTAATCCTTTCAGGCGAAGTCGCTCGTCCGGTTACCGTACGTGGTCTGCGTGTCACCAAAGGCGCTCGTGCTGCTATCGAAGCTGCTGGCGGTAAAATAGAGGAATAAGTAGCAGATGGCAAAGCAACCGGGATTAGATTTTCAAAGTGCTAAAGGTGGACTTGGCGAGCTGAAGCGCAGACTTTTGTTTGTTATCGGTGCGCTAATCGTTTTCCGTATCGGCTCTTTTATTCCGATCCCTGGTATTGATGCCGCTGTACTTGCTAAATTGCTCGAGCAGCAAAGAGGCACCATCATTGAAATGTTTAACATGTTCTCTGGTGGTGCTCTCAGCCGTGCTTCGATCTTTGCTCTGGGGATCATGCCGTATATTTCGGCATCGATTATTATCCAGCTGTTAACGGTGGTTCATCCAGCGCTGGCAGAAATTAAGAAAGAAGGGGAGGCTGGCCGTCGTAAGATTAGCCAGTACACCCGCTACGGTACGCTGGTTTTGGCCGTATTCCAGTCGATCGGTATTGCTACCGGTTTACCGAATATGCCTGGTATGCAAGGTCTGGTATTAAACCCAGGCCTTTCATTCTACTTTACTGCAGTCGTGAGCCTGGTTACCGGGACAATGTTCCTGATGTGGCTAGGTGAGCAGATTACTGAGCGTGGTATCGGTAACGGTATTTCGATTATAATCTTTGCTGGTATCGTAGCGGGTCTCCCGCCAGCCGTTGGTCATACTATCGAACAAGCTAGACAAGGCGACCTGCACTTCCTCCTGTTGCTGTTGGTTGCAGTCTTAGTGTTTGCAGTGACGTTCTTTGTTGTGTTTATGGAACGTGGTCAACGTCGTATCGTCGTTAACTATGCCAAACGTCAACAAGGTCGTCGTGTTTATGCAGCACAGAGCACACACTTACCGTTGAAAGTAAACATGGCGGGCGTAATACCTGCTATCTTTGCTTCCAGCATCATTCTGTTCCCGGCCACGATAGCATCATGGTTCGGTGGCGGAACCGGTTGGAACTGGCTGACAACAATTTCGCTGTATTTGCAGCCTGGGCAACCGCTTTATGTGTTACTCTATGCTACTGCAATCATCTTCTTCTGTTTCTTTTATACTGCGTTGGTTTTCAACCCGCGTGAGACAGCAGATAACCTGAAGAAGTCCGGTGCATTTGTACCAGGAATTCGTCCGGGAGAGCAAACGGCGAAGTATATTGATAAAGTAATGACCCGCCTGACCTTGGTTGGTGCGTTGTATATTACTTTCATCTGCCTTATCCCGGAGTTCATGCGTGATGCAATGAAAGTTCCATTCTACTTTGGCGGTACATCACTGCTCATCGTAGTGGTCGTCATCATGGACTTTATGGCTCAAGTGCAAACTCTGATGATGTCAAGTCAGTATGAGTCTGCGCTGAAGAAAGCAAACCTGAAAGGCTATAATCGCTAATCTGGTGAGTTTGCGAAGTAACGGAGAGTAAAAATGAAAGTTCGTGCTTCCGTCAAGAAATTATGTCGTAACTGCAAAGTTGTTAAGCGTAACGGTGTCGTTCGCGTAATCTGCAGCGCCGAGCCGAAGCATAAACAGCGTCAAGGCTGATTATCTCGCATATTTTTCTTGCAAAGTTGGGTTGAGCTGGCTAGATTAGCCAGCCAATCTTTTGTATGTAAGCTGCATCACTATTTGAGTATCCTGAAAACGGGCTTTTCAGAATGGTGTTGCCGTATATAAATAGTAGGAGTGCATAGTGGCCCGTATAGCAGGCATTAACATTCCTGATCAGAAACATACCGTAATCGCGTTAACCTCGATCTACGGCATCGGTAAAACCCGTTCACAGGCTATCTGTGCTGCGTCTGGTATTGCCGAAAATGTTAAGATCAGAGAGCTGTCTGAAGAGCAAATCGAATTGCTGCGTGACGAAGTCGCCAAGTTCGTTGTTGAAGGTGATCTGCGTCGTGAAGTCACCCTGAGCATCAAGCGTCTTATGGACCTTGGAACTTATCGTGGTTTACGCCATCGTCGTGGTCTTCCAGTACGCGGTCAGCGTACCAAGACTAACGCACGTACCCGTAAGGGTCCGCGTAAACCGATCAAGAAATAATCGGGGTGATTGAATAAATGGCAAAGGCACCTGTTCGTACACGCAAGCGTGTAAGAAAACAAGTCTCTGACGGCGTGGCTCATATCCATGCGTCTTTCAACAACACCATTGTGACTATTACCGATCGTCAGGGTAATGCTTTGGGTTGGGCAACAGCTGGTGGTTCCGGTTTCCGTGGTTCCCGTAAATCAACTCCGTTCGCAGCTCAGGTTGCAGCAGAGCGCTGTGCAGATGCAGTGAAAGAGTACGGTATCAAGAATCTGGAAGTTATGGTTAAAGGACCTGGTCCTGGTCGTGAGTCTACTATCCGCGCGTTAAACGCGGCTGGTTTCCGCATCACTAATATTACTGATGTGACTCCTATCCCTCATAACGGTTGTCGTCCGCCGAAAAAGCGTCGCGTATAACGCTGCTTTTAGGATTGTTGGAGAGAGAAAATGGCAAGATATTTGGGTCCTAAGCTCAAGCTTAGCCGTCGTGAGGGCACAGATTTATTCCTTAAATCTGGTGTTCGCGCGATCGATACCAAGTGTAAGATTGATCAAGCTCCTGGTCAGCACGGTGCGCGTAAACCGCGTCTGTCTGACTATGGCGTGCAGTTACGTGAAAAGCAAAAAGTTCGCCGTACCTACGGTGTTCTGGAGCGTCAGTTCCGTAACTACTACCAAGAAGCAGCCCGCCTGAAGGGCAACACCGGTGAAAACCTGTTGCAACTTCTGGAAGGTCGTCTGGATAACGTTGTTTACCGTATGGGCTTCGGCGCTACGCGTGCAGAGTCACGTCAGCTGGTTAGCCATAAAGCTGTTATGGTAAACGGTCGCGTTGTCAACATCGCTTCTTATCAGGTATCTCCGAATGACGTTGTCAGCATCCGTGAGAAAGCTAAAAAGCAATCTCGCGTGAAGGCCGCTTTGGAGTTGGCTGAACAGCGTGAAAAGCCGACTTGGCTTGAAGTTGATGCTGCTAAGATGGAAGGTCAGTTCAAACGTAATCCTGAACGTACCGATCTGTCAGCTGACATTAACGAACACCTGATCGTCGAGCTTTACTCCAAGTAAAGCTTAGTACCAAAGAGAGGACACAATGCAGGGTTCTGTGACAGAGTTTCTAAAACCGCGCCTGGTAGATATCGAGCAAGTCAGTTCGACGCACGCCAAGGTGACCCTTGAGCCATTAGAGCGTGGCTTTGGCCATACTTTAGGCAACGCACTGCGCCGTATTCTGCTTTCATCCATGCCGGGTTGCGCGGTGACCGAGGTTGAGATTGATGGTGTACTGCATGAGTACAGCACCAAAGAAGGCGTACAGGAAGATATCCTGGAAATCCTGCTCAACCTGAAAGGGCTGGCGGTGAGAGTTCAAGGGAAAGATGAAGTTATTCTTACCCTGAATAAGTCTGGCATTGGCCCTGTGACTGCAGCCGACATTACCCATGATGGTGATGTCGAAATCGTCAAGCCGCAACACGTTATCTGCCACCTGACTGATGAAAACGCTGCTATCAGCATGCGTATCAAAGTTCAGCGCGGCCGTGGTTATGTGCCGGCGTCTGCCCGAATTCATTCGGAAGAAGATGAGCGCCCAATTGGTCGTCTGTTAGTAGATGCATGCTACAGCCCTGTAGAGCGTATTGCCTACAATGTTGAAGCAGCGCGTGTAGAACAGCGTACTGATTTGGACAAGCTGGTTATCGAAATGGAAACCAACGGTACGATCGATCCTGAAGAGGCGATCCGTCGTGCGGCAACCATTCTTGCTGAACAACTTGAAGCTTTTGTTGATTTACGTGATGTACGTCAACCAGAAGTCAAAGAAGAGAAGCCGGAGTTCGATCCAATCCTGCTGCGCCCTGTTGACGATCTGGAATTGACTGTCCGCTCTGCTAACTGCCTCAAAGCAGAAGCAATCCACTACATCGGTGATCTGGTACAGCGTACCGAAGTTGAGCTTCTTAAGACGCCTAACTTAGGTAAAAAATCTCTTACTGAGATTAAAGACGTACTTGCTTCCCGTGGTTTGTCTCTGGGCATGCGCCTGGAAAACTGGCCACCGGCAAGTATTGCTGACGAGTAACCGGATCACAGGTTAAGGTTTTACTGAGAAGGATAAGGTCATGCGCCATCGTAAGAGTGGTCGTCAACTGAACCGTAACAGCAGCCACCGACAGGCTATGTTCCGTAACATGGCCGGCTCTTTGGTTCGTCATGAAATAATCAAGACGACCCTGCCGAAAGCGAAAGAGCTGCGTCGCGTTGTTGAGCCGCTGATTACTCTTGCCAAGACCGACAACGTTGCAAATCGTCGTCTGGCATTCGCCCGTACTCGTGATAACGAGATCGTGGCAAAACTGTTTAATGAACTGGGCCCGCGTTTCGCGAGCCGTGCCGGTGGTTACACTCGTATTCTGAAGTGTGGTTTCCGTGCAGGCGACAATGCGCCGATGGCATACATCGAGCTCGTTGATCGTGCAGAGTCAAAAGCAGAAGTAGCAACTGCTGAATAATCTGTAGATGCATGAAAAGACCGGGCCTAAGTGCCCGGTTTTTTTACGCCTGAATTTTGATACACCGCAATGCAACCGATCCGGTCACCGCTATTTCCCTCTTTACGTCCATCGCGCTATGCTAGTTCCCGTACCCGTCAAAGTTTGAAGGAGACCCTATGTTTCTCAGTGACCAATGGGCAGAAAGACAGATCCTTGATGCACAAAGCAGAGGTGAGTTCGACAACCTTCCCGGTGCCGGCGCTCCTTTGGTGCTGGATGACGACATTGGTGTTCCCAGGGAGCTGCGCGTTGCTTATCGTATCCTCAAAAATGCGGGATATGTCCCCGCAGAGATTCAGGACCGAAAAGAGGCATTGGACCTCCAGACGTTGTTGGAGCAGGTTACCGAGGGGTCTGACGAGCATGTTCAGGCTGAAAAGCGTTTAAAGGTTCTCAGGCTACGGCTACAGCAGGCAGGGATGAATACTGACTTCCTGGACGACAGGCTTTACCGTGAAAAGCTACAGAATCACCTGAATGGAGCATAATATGTATAAGATTGGTGAATTAGCCAAGCTTGCTGACGTGACGCCCGATACCATTCGCTATTATGAAAAACAGGGCATGATGTCGCTCGGTGAACGTAGCGAAGCGGGTTATCGTCTTTACACCGAAAACTGTCTTCAGAGGCTGCGCTTCATTCGCTATGCGAAAACGATCGGCTTCACGTTGGAGACGATCGGTGAGTTATTGTCGATCCGTATCGATCCGGCGCATCATACCTGCCAGGAATCCAAATCGATCGTTGATAGCCGTCTCGCCGAGGTTGAACATAAGCTGACTGAACTAATCCGCATGCGTGATTCACTGCAGCGTCTCAGTGCAGCCTGTTGTGGCGGGGAACACTCGAGTCGCAGTTGTTCTATCATTGAGGCGCTCGAAAATGGAGCCAGTGGGGATATTGCAAAACGGTAAAATTGGGCATAAATTTGTCAACGCAGCCACGGTGCTGCAGTTCAATCACACAAAGAGGTCAACATGAGCGATTATCAACATAAGAAAGGTGTTATTCAAGACAACGCCGTTCAGGCATTGCTGCACGATCCGCTGTTCCGTCAACGAGTAGAAAAGAATCTGAAAGGAAAAGGCAGCTATAGCCGGAAAGATAAAAAAGGTAAGGCAGCAAGCTGGGAGGGCAGTCTTAACGGTTTTACGGCAATGGCCGCATAAAATCGTTAAAACTGCTATTCCCGTTCAAGCAATAAAAAAGCCATCGACATGCGATGGCTTTTTAGTTTTTATTCGTTATTTAAAGCTTAGGCGTCTGCTGGTCTTTCAGCAAATCACGAATTTCGGTAAGCAATACGACGTCGTCAGCAGGTTTGGCCGGCGCTGCTTCTTCTTTCTTACGCATTTTGTTCATGAGTGAAATGGCAATAAAGATAGCTAATGCAACAATCAGGAAGTCAAAAATGTTCTGAATAAAGATACCGTAATGCATTACGACGGCGGGCGTCGTTCCTACAGCATCGCGGAGTACCCACTGGAAGGATTTGAAATCAACCCCACCAATCAGCAGACCCAGCGGAGGCATAATGATGTCGGCAACCAAAGATGAAACAATTTTGCCAAATGCTGCACCGATGATTACACCGACTGCCAAGTCTACAACGTTGCCGCGCATGGCAAATTCACGAAACTCTTTCAAAAAACTCATAAACTAACTCCTTGGCAAATCCATATTTATGTCAGTCAAAGTAAAGACTATTTGGAGCCAATCCGCTACCAAAGTTAACGATAAATGCTTATTTAGTTGATAAATTTCACTTAAGTAAACTGTTTACAGGAAGAATGGACTCGGCTGGAACAGTCTTTCCACATCACGAACGAATTTTTTATCGGTGATGAACATCACCACATGATCACCCTGCTGAATGCGGGTTGTTCCATTAGCGATGATAACCTCATTGCCGCGAACCACGGCACCGATGGTGGTACCCGGTGGCAGTTTAATCTGTTCAACCGTGCGGCCTACCACTTTAGACGTGCTCTCATCACCGTGAGCAATCGCCTCAATGGCTTCAGCCACACCGCGGCGCAGGGATGAAACGCTGACAATATCGGCTTTGCGTACGTGGCCCAGCAGGGCGGAAATCGTGGCCTGCTGCGGTGAAATAGCAATATCGATAACGCTGCCCTGAACCAGATCAACGTAGGCGCTGCGCTGAATCAGCACCATTGCCTTCTTGGCCCCCATGCGTTTTGCCAACATCGCCGACATGATGTTTGCCTCGTCATCGTTGGTGATGGCGATGAAAACGTCCACCTGCTCAACGTGCTCTTCAGCCAACAGTTCCTGGTCAGAAGCATCGCCGTAGAACACGATGGTATCCTGTAGCAGCTCCGCCAGCTCGGCCGCGCGCTGTTGATCGCGCTCGATAAGTTTCACGCTGTAATTCTTCTCGAGGCGACGTGCAAGACCTGCACCGACGTTACCGCCGCCGACAATCATGATGCGTTTATAGGGTTTTTCGAGGCGCTGAAGCTCGCTCATTACTGCACGGATATGCTGCGAAGCGGCAACGAAAAATACTTCATCACCGGCCTCGATAATGGTCGACCCTTGAGGACGAATCGGACGGTCCTGACGAAATATCGCCGCAACGCGTGTATCGATATGCGGCATATGTTCGCGCATCGCCGACAGCGCGCTGCCAACCAGCGGTCCACCATAATAGGCTTTTACTGCTGCGATACTGACCTTGCCTTCGGCAAAGTTAACCACCTGTAGCGCACCCGGATATTCGATAAGCTTGTAGATGTAGTCAATGACTAGCTGTTCTGGCGAAATCAGGTGATCAATGGGCACCGCTTCAGGCTGGAAAAGCTTCTCTGACTCGCGAATGTATTCGGGAGAGCGTATGCGCGCAATACGATTAGGCGTGTTAAACAACGAATAGGCTATCTGGCAGGCCACCATATTGGTTTCATCCGAATTGGTGACCGCGATCAGCATATCGGCATCTTCTGCACCCGCTTCACGCAGCACCCGCGGATGGGATCCGTGCCCCTGAACGACGCGCAGATCGAACTTGTCCTGCAGCTGGCGCAGACGCGTTGTATTGGTATCAACGATAGTGATGTCGTTGTTTTCACCCACCAGATTTTCCGCGAGCGTACCGCCAACCTGGCCAGCACCGAGAATTATTATTTTCATAGCACTCTCTGTATTGCCTTAAATGTCGTCAAGGGCCGTCGAAAAGACGTTAGCCTTTAATCAGCTTAGCGTAATAGAAGCCATCGCCACTCTGCGCATCAGGAAGATTCTGCCGCCCCGGTTGATTGAGACTGCCGGTTTCTACCAGTTGCGCATCGGGGTGCAGTTTAAGGAACGCGGAAATCTGCTCGCTATTTTCATCCGGCAGGATGGAGCAGGTGGCATAAACCAGCACGCCACCTGACTTTAGGCATGGCCAGATAGCTTCAAGAATTTCTGCCTGCAGGCGAGCCAGTTCGGCGATATCGCTGTCGCGACGGAGCCATTTGATATCCGGATGACGGCGAATGACGCCGGTCGCGGAGCAGGGCGCATCGAGCAGAATTTTGTCAAAGGTTTTTCCGGTCGCCCAGACGTGTGGCTCACGCCCGTCACCTTGCTTAACTTCGGCATGCAGGCCGAGGCGTTGCAGGTTTTCATGTACACGAAGGAGACGCTTTTCATCGACGTCGACCGCGAGAACGTGCGCTTTGGGGGCAGCTTCAAGGATATGCGTGGTTTTTCCGCCCGGTGCGCAGCAAAGATCGAGGATTGACTCACCGTCTTTAGGAGAGAGCAGGCTAACGCTTCCTTGTGCCGACGCATCCTGCACGGTAACCCAGCCTTGTTCGAAGCCCGGCAGCGCAGTGACGGCGCACGGCGTTTCCAGACGCAGCGCGTCGGGATATTCAGGATGGGGATGCGCTTCGATGCCGGCTTCGATCAGCAGGGCAAGATAAGCCTCGCGGGTATGATGCTGACGGTTTACGCGCAGCCACATTGGCGGACGCTGATTGTTGGCATCAACAATATGCTGCCACTGGTCAGGGTAGGCATTTTTAATACGCTTCAATAACCAGCTTGGATGCAGATAACGGTTGTCAGTATTCTCGACGCGCTGCATCAGATCAACCTGCTGACGCTGGAACTGACGAAGCACGCCATTTATCAGGCCTTTGAGCTGAGGACGCTTCAGCGCCACGGCGCCTTCAACGGTCTCTGCCAACACGGCATGTGCAGGAATGCGGGTATGCAGCATCTGGTATAGACCGACCATCAGCAGGTAGTGCAGCGTACGCTGTTTCCCAGTCAAGGGTTTTGCCATCAGCTGTTGCAGGCACCATTCGAGCTGAGGCAATACGCGCAATGTGCCAAAACACAGTTCTTGCAACAGCGCTCTGTCTTTATCTGCGATGCTTTTTTGCAAACCCGGCAGCACGGTCGACAGCGACTGGCCCTGATCCAAAACCTGGCTTATGGCTTTTGCAGCAATGCTGCGGAGGTTATATGCGTTTTTCATAGTTAAAAAAGCTGACCTCAGTCAGCATACCGACCGTAGCCAGCATAAATAAAGAGAAGAAGAGTACAGAACCCGGCATCCAGATGGTAAAGATGATGCCGGGTGGCGTTGTTAGTTTAAAATCGTGCCTGGCGTGAACCATTCACTGCGTGAATTCAGCAGATCCTGAGCAGACATCGGTTTTTTACCCGCAGGCTGGAGCTGGGTAATGTTCAGCACGCCCTGCGCAGTGGCAATCTGAATACCTTTTTTGTCAGCCGCCAGGACAGTGCCCGGCTTAGCTGCGCTGTTATTGCTATCGATAACCTGCGCTTGCCAGACTTTTACCGGCTGCTCTTCGATAACAAAATAGCTCACCGGCCACGGATTAAAGGCGCGGACACAGCGTTCGAGCTGCTCTGCACCGAGGGACCAATCCAGACGGGCCTCTTCTTTGCTCAGCTTTTCGGCGTAGGTCACTAATGACTCGTCCTGAACTTCAGGCTTGGACGTACCCTGTTCGAGCTGCGTCAGGGTATGCAGCATGCCCTGTGGGCCGAGGTCTGCCAGTTTGCCATACAGCGAGGCGCTAGTATCTTCTGCCTCAATTGGGCAGTGAATCTTGTAGAGCATGTCGCCGGTATCAAGCCCGACGTCCATCTGCATGATAGTGACACCCGTTTCGGCATCACCGGCCCACAGCGAACGCTGGATAGGTGCCGCGCCGCGCCAACGAGGCAGCAGAGAACCGTGCACGTTGATACAGCCAAGCTTCGGCATCGCCAGTACGGCCTTAGGCAGAATTAACCCATAGGCAACGACTACCATCACATCGGCCTGCAGAGAGGCGACACACTGCTGGCTCTCTTCAGGGCGCAGTGATTTAGGCTGAAATACCGGGAGGTCGTGCTGCAAGGCCAGTGTCTTAACCGGGCTTGGCGTTAGCTTGTTTCCCCGTCCTGCCGGGCGGTCGGGCTGAGTGAAAACGCCAACGATTTGGTGCTCAGAAGTTAAAAGCGCGTCAAGATGACGCGCTGCAAAATCAGGTGTACCGGCGAAAATTATCCGCAAAGTCCGTGTCCTGTAATGAGTAGCCAGTAGCGCATGGCCAGAAATCTGACCTGCAATGACACAACGCAGCGCGCAGCGATTAGCCGCGAGCGTTGAGTTTTGCCAGTTTTTCCATCTTCTGACGGATACGCTGACGCTTCAGAGGCGATAAATAATCAACGAACAGTTTACCAACCAGGTGGTCCATCTCGTGCTGGATACAGATAGCCAGCAGTTCATCGGCTTCAAGCTCAAAGCTCTTGCCGTTGCGGTCGAGCGCACGGATCTTAACGTTGGCCGCACGAGGGACCAGACCGCGCTGATCGGGAATAGACAGGCAGCCTTCTTCGATACCCGTTTCACCGCTTTGCTCAAGCAGTTCAGGGTTGATTAGCACAAGCTGTTGGCTCTTATCATCAGTCACATCAATAACGATGATGCGCTGGTGGATGTTAACCTGAGTCGCGGCCAGCCCGATGCCTTCTTCGGCATACATGGTTTCAAACATATCATCCACGATCTGCTGAATTTCGGCGTTAACTTCTTTGACTGGTTTAGCAACAATGCGCAGCCTGTCGTCTGGGAAATGCAATATTTGTAATACGGACATAAATCTCTGGATCTTTATTCAAAGGATTGACGATATATAATCTCTATTCTAGACATTTCCGGCTCTGATTGACAGCATCGTCTATCAATTGAGCAAAGCGCCAGCACGGCGTTTAACGGGAAATAATCAACATGGCACAGCGGGAAGTGTGGCTCAGGTTGTCTGAGGTAAAAGGGCTAGGTGTCATGAGGTTATGTCAACTGGCCGACTGTTTGGCAGAAACTCCCCGGCACACGCCTGCCTTGCTTCGTTCGCTGGGGCTGACCGAGGCTCAGATAAGCGCTTTTTTCCATCCTCGTTCGTTAGATATTAGCGCTTCCCTGCGATGGGCCGAGCGGGAAGGCCATCATCTCGTTGCGCTCAATAGCCCCGCTTATCCCTCTTTGCTTAAACAGATTGCCTCACCGCCAAGGCTGCTTTACGTCAAAGGCCCGCCAGAGTTGCTCGCTTCACCGCAGCTGGCGATGGTCGGCAGCCGTAACTGCAGTCATTACGGCGAACATTGGGCGCAATACTTTGCTGCACGACTGGTTAACAGCGGTTTCACCCTTACCAGCGGGCTGGCGATGGGTATTGACGGAATCTGTCATCGCGCAACGCTTGAAGCACAGGGGAAAACGGTCGCGGTGCTTGGAAACGGGTTGCAGCATGTTCATCCCCGTTGCCACATCCCGCTGGCGGAACGCATTCTGGAAAACGGGGGCGTGCTGGTTTCTGAATTTTCCCTTGAGACACCGCCACTGCCGCATAACTTCCCGCGGCGTAATCGCATTATCAGCGGCCTGAGCGTCGGCGTGCTGATTGTCGAAGCCTCTTTGCGCAGTGGTTCACTGATTACTGCACGCTGTGCGCTTGAGCAGGGAAGGGAAGTGTTTGCACTGCCGGGCTCAGTGGATAATCCCAATAGTGAGGGCGCACATTGGCTTATCAAGCAGGGGGCATATCTGGTGACAGACCCACTCGATATTGCCGAGCATATTGGTAGCGGTCTGACCTGGCTTAGCGTCGAGAATTCGTCATTTTTTGGCAATCCGAGCCTTATAAGAGAAAAAATTGCCCCTGACGCAAATATTTGTGCGGAAGATACCGAAGTTGAATTGCCATTTGTCGATGTGTTGGCTAACGTAGGATATGAGGTGACACCTGTTGACGTCGTCGCCGAACGTGCCGGCCAACCTGTGCCAGTCGTTGCAGGACAACTGCTCGAACTGGAGTTAGCAGGATGGATCGCAGCTGTATCCGGCGGCTATGTCCGAATTAGGAGGGCAGGCCATGTTCGACGTACTAATGTACTTATTTGAAACTTACATTCACAACGAAGCGGAGATGAGTGTCGACCAAGATAGGCTAACAGATGATTTAACCGAAGCCGGATTTCACCGAACCGATATCCACAACGCGTTAAATTGGCTTGAAAAACTTGCTGATCTGCAAGAGGGCGGTACACCATCGCATATGCTGGATGCAGACCCTTTTGCTCTGAGAGTTTATACCGATGAAGAAATGAGTCGATTAGACGTCAGCTGCCGGGGATTCCTGCTATTTCTGGAACAGATTAAGGTGTTGAATGTCGATACCAGGGAGATGGTCGTCGATCGTGTTATGGCTCTGGATACCGACGAGTTCGATCTTGAAGATCTGAAATGGGTCGTGTTGATGGTTCTCTTCAATATTCCAGGATATGAAAGTGCTTATCAGCAAATGGAAGAGCTGCTATTTGATGTTAATGAAGGTTATCTGCATTAGAGCGTTCTGATTCAGGTAACGGGTAAAACACAGAGTATGACGAAAGCAACGCTTTTTGCTGGGAAGCAAAATGAAATCTGTCCGGAATGCGGGGCCGATTTGGTGATCCGTAGTGGTCGCCACGGCCCTTTTCTCGGCTGCTCCAATTATCCTGAATGCCAGCATATTCGCCCGCTAAAAGCTCAGGCCGATGGACACATCGTTAAAATCCTTGATGGTCAACACTGCCCTAAATGTCAGGCGACTCTGGTACTACGACAGGGACGATTCGGCATGTTTATTGGCTGCTCCGAATATCCGGAATGTGACCATATAGAAGTTATCGATAAACCTGAAGAGACTACCGTGCCTTGCCCGCAGTGCTTTCAGGGGCATTTGTTGCAGCGTAAATCGCGGTTCGGCAAAGCGTTTCACGCCTGCAACCGTTATCCCGACTGCCAGTTTGTTATTAATAACAAGCCGGTCGCGGGGAGCTGTGAGTTCTGCCAGTATCCATTATTAATGGAAAAGAAAACGGCGCAGGGCATCAAACTCTTTTGTGCCAGTAAGCTTTGCGGCAAAGCCGTAGTGACAATAGATTGAAAACGATATGAATAAAGAAAATGAACTCAATTTGCCTGTCATCTTGCAGGCATTAAAAAACCAGCAGGTTATCGCCTATCCTACCGAAGCCGTATTTGGCCTGGGGTGCGATCCTGATAGTGAATACGCCGTCGAGGCACTTTTGGCTCTTAAACAGAGGCCGAGAGAAAAGGGCCTGATCCTCATTGCCGACAGCTACGAGCAACTCTTACCTTATATCGATGACTCTCAGCTGAGCGCCGAAAGACGCGAGCAGATCTTTGCCACCTGGCCAGGCCCGGTGACTTGGGTCATGCCTGCCAAGCCTGATACACCGCAATGGCTCACCGGACGCTTCAGCTCGCTTGCCGTCCGCGTTAGCGATCATCCTTTAGTAAAACAACTGTGTCGCCAGTATGGTAAACCTCTGGTTTCAACCAGTGCGAATCTCAGCGCTCAGCCCCCTTGCCGCACGGCAGATGCCGTTAAGCAGCAGTTTGGGCCAGACTTCCCGGTATTGGAAGGTCTCGTCGGTGGGCGCGAAAATCCGTCTGAAATCAAAGACGCTGCCACCGGCGAACTTATACGTCAAGGTTAAGGAAAGCTGTCATGTCATCTTTTGCTGTATTCGGTAATCCAATCAGTCATAGCAAATCACCGCGCATTCACGCTCTCTTTGCGGAGCAGACAGGGATAGCACACCAGTACGGTACCGTCCTGGCGCCGCATGAAGAGTTTGAAGAAACGCTGCGCGGCTTTTTTGCCAATGGCGCAAAAGGTGCGAACATTACTGTTCCATTTAAGGAACGCGCGTTTGCCGAGTCGGATGAGCTATCGGACCGCGCTGCACTAAGTGGTGCAGTCAACACACTGAAGAAGCTTGATGATGGCAGACTGCTTGGCGATAACACCGACGGCATCGGCATGATTAGCGATCTTCAGCGTCTGGGGATGATCAAGTCAGGCGACCGCGTTCTGCTGGTAGGCGCAGGCGGCGCGGCGCGCGGCGTTATTCTCCCGTTGCTGGACTTCGGTTGCCGCGTTGTTGTGACAAACCGCACCTTTGAGCGTGCTCAGCACCTGCATACAATTTTCGAAGCCAAAGGCGATATCAATGCCATTGCGCTGGCAGACCTAGGCGGCGAATCGTTTGATTTGGTTATCAACGCGACCGCATCCGGGATTAAAGGCGAGGTGCCTGCCGTGCCTTCATCAGTCATCACACCGCAAACCCGCATTTACGATATGTTCTATCAGGCTGGCCCAACGCCGTTCATTGCCTGGGCAAAACAGCACGGTGCGGAGCAAACGGCCGATGGTTTAGGGATGCTGGTGGGGCAAGCCGCACATGCTTTCAATTTATGGCATGGTGTGATGCCGGAAATTGAACCTGTATTAGCGCAGTTGAAGCAGGATTTGGCAGGATAATTCATCAGGGGATCGTTTGCAGATCCCCTGGGTAATAAGAAGGGGGCTACTTGTCTGCTCCAGACAGGTATTCATCCTTCCATTTAACGTAGTTGTTTGATGAGTAGGTAAGCCCCGCGATTTCTGCCGCCGTTAGCTCGCGAATCTGTTTAACCGGGCTGCCCAGATAAAGATAGCCGCTCTCCAGTCTTTTCCCCGGCGGTACCAGACTGCCAGCACCAATCATCACGTCATCTTCTATTACTGCGCCATCGAGAACAATCGATCCCATCCCGACCAGCACCCTGTTACCTACCGTGCAGCCGTGCAGCATTGCCTTATGTCCTACCGTCACATCTTCCCCAATAATAAGAGGGAAGCCCTCGGCATTGTGAGTCGACTGATGCGTCACATGCAGTACGCTGCCGTCCTGGATATTGCTACGACAGCCAATCACTACGTTATTCACGTCCCCTCGAATAGCAACCAACGGCCAAATGCTGACGTCATCTGCCAGATCCACATCACCAATCACCACGCTGGTGGGATCAACCATCACTCTTTCGCCCAGTTTTGGGCGCATTCCTTTATATGAACGTAAAAAGTCAGACATCTTTATCCCTCTTATGAGAACGATCGCTTCTGGCAATATAGTCTTTGGATCAATGAATACAAAGTTTTGCCCCACAGGATCGTTGATAAAACCGCCTCATTGCACAAGAACTCCACGAAAGGAGCGAAAAACAGGCAGTCGGAATTAAAAGATCAAAAAACACTTGTGGAATAAATCGGGATCCCTATAATGCCGCTCCATCGACAGGGAACAACGCAGCAGCAACGCGGTGTGAACAAGTCGGAAAGAATTAAAAATGATGATGACCGCGAAAATAAACGGTTGACATCAAATGAGGAAAGCG
>Ga0116229_10006153_pt1 | contig 19404 bp, 14 predicted proteins | sample S1TSphgellanicum_3_FD_87313 | JGI IMG/M metagenome (GOLD analysis project Ga0116229, IMG submission 87313) | Host-associated microbial communities from peat moss isolated from Minnesota, USA - S1T2_Fc - Sphagnum magellanicum MG | ecosystem: Host-associated > Plants > Peat moss > Unclassified... | reverse complement strand
GTGAACAACACCATTCAGCAGATGGGTTTGCAGGAATGCGCCAACACCCATGTCGGCAATTGGCACTTGAGGGGACTCAGTGGGGGTGAGAAACGCCGTCTCAGCATTGCTCTCGAGATTCTCCCGCGTCCTCGCTTGCTCTTCCTCGATGAACCCACCACCGGCTTGGACAGGTACTACTACTGCAGGCACACTGATCAATCCATCTTGCAAGACTGCAGATCAGTACTCCATGGAGATCAACAACACTTTGCTTTGAGTGCAGCCACACTAAAACATGAAAAACAAAGCTTCACTAGTTTGAACACATCCTATGACTCTTGTTAGTGTGATTGCACCTGCATTGTTTCTGTTGCGTCGAGAACTTTTTCTAGTTGTTTTTTTTATATGTTGTCAATTGGATGATTGTCCTGGTGGATTGGCTGTTGTAGTGCTGCAGCTTTTTTTGTAGTGACGACATTGAGGAATCTAGCCAGAGATGGGAGAACTGTCATCTCCTCTTTCCATCAACCCAGCAGCGAAGTATTTGAGCTCTTCGACAATTTGACACTTGTATCAGGTGCAGGTTGCACCTGATACAAGTGTCAAATTGTCGAAGAGCTCAAATACTTTGGAGTGGCCACAGATGCTTGTCAGGTAAGACATCATACATACAATACCAACACTGTGAAGAAGTCTTGAACTCACAAATGCATAATGAGGGGTTTGTTTAGATCTTGGAAGCGCACAATATGCATAATTGGGGTCTGTTTTTACCTTGGGGGCTCAATTCACAGATCATTGCAAAGGTGGGGACGATCATCATCATCAATGCACATGCATGTATATTGATGCATCATGATGATCAAGACTAGTCCCAGAGATTCTTGAAAACTCAATATGTGATGAAGTTGATTGATTATTAATGAATTGTTTTGTTTTGTGCAGCATTTTGCAACAGCCGGGTTTCCATGCCCAGAACTCCAGAACCCATCAGACCACTACTTGCTCGCTGTGAATACGGACTTTGATCAACTCAGGACTGCTCTCCAACAAGGCTCTAATTCAACATGGGCAGTAAGTCTGAACTCCATTGCTCCAAGTTGCTGTTCATCTGGGCACACAATGCAATGATGCATCAAGGATCTTCCACTCCAACCCTAAACCTATGTTGGTCGCTCCACCTTGTACCCCGTGTAACCTAACCATCAATCTTGTTATCAATTTCTTGCTCGCAGGATATGGAGAGTAGTAGCATGGACCCACTGGACAGGATGACTGCCAAGCAAGTGGTGGAGATACTAGCAGAAGTGTACCAGAAGAGTGACTATGCAGCAGCCACAATGTCAAGGATTCAATTACAGACTGCAAAAACAGTACATGTTTCTCTCCTGGTTCTTACCCAATCTGTGCAACTGCAGCAGCTGCTGTGGTCAAAAACACATCCTGCAGGCATCCATTTCAAAACCACTTTGTAACAATTGGGCTGCCAGGCTTGGTTTTTTTCTTAGACTTCCAGATTTGACATCAATTGATCTAGGGGGAATGAAAGACATCTTGCAAATTATGTGATATTCTGCAGGAAGGGTTCCAGGTAGTCAAGACTTCTAGTAGAAACTGGCAGCAGCATGCAAACTTTTGGACACAATGTTGGAGCTTGACTAGACGTTCCTTCACAAACATGAAAAGAGACATAGGGTATTACTGGCTACGTTCCATTATATACATTCTGCTTTCTATTTGCCTTGGTACCATCTATTGGAGGATTGGCTTCCAATACAGCTCCATCTTGGTAAGCAATTTTTTGTCTTGGACTTGAACCAGCACTAGTCACATTTTATGATCTGATGACCTACCTAGTCAGCAACAGAGGAGAATCAACTTCCAATCTGTTTATTGCAGATGCAAATAGTAGCAGTAGCATGTGCTGGGTTTTGTGGATTAGGGAAAGAATCAGTGGCAGTTAGATTCATGAATAACTTGAAAGATTTGGTTCTTGTGCAAATGGGTACATAGTCTTCTGGGGTGTTTGTTACTGATGAAATTGGTAATGACGGCAACATCTGGCAGGGAAGGGCAGGATGTATGGCCTTTGTTGGAGGATTCCTGACATTCATGTCAATTGGAAGTTTCCCATCATTTGTTGATGACATGAAGGTGACACATACATCACTCTTGCTGTTATTCATTTTTCTTCCAAAACTCAACTTCAAACATTGTCTTGTTTTGAGTGTTTGACTTCAAAAACCCAGCCTGCCGCTCGCTCATGGAAGATGATGTTCATCACCATCATATATATAGACGTGAATTTCTGAGATGAGATTTTGTCTATGCCCAGGTGTTCAGTCAGGAGAGAATGAATGGACACTCTGGAGTGATGGTGTTTGTGATAAGCAACAGTCTTTCATCATTGCCTTTCCTCTTCTTCATAGCCTTTGTTTCAGGCTCAATCATCTACTTGATGGTGCAATTGCATCATGGATTTGACCACTACATCGACTTTGTCCTTCTCCTGTTTGTCGAGCTAGCATGTGCCGACAGCCTGATGATGGCAGTTGCCAGTGTTTGTCCAAGTATTCTGGTTGGTATTTTAATTGGATCTGGCATTCAGGTATGTCAATATGCCACCACATCAAGAGCTTTCTAATCCACCCATGTTGCACTCTTTTTCTTATGTGTTACATGTTCTCCACCCATCTGTAAAATTTTGGGGGTTTAGAGTTTTGGGTTTTGGCAGATGATGGACACCCATTTGATCATAGCTGGTGAAGAAGTAACGCTGGTGGGATAGCTCAGAACTTGCTGAAAAAAAATTGTCTACTGGTGGGTTGCATGAGCAGGGGTATTCCTGCTGATGTCTGGATTTTTCCGCTTACCCAGTGATTTACCAAAACCTGTTTGGCGTTATCCAACATCATATTTGGCTTTCCACATGTATGCAATGCAGGTATCATCAATTAGCAGCTTCCATCTCTCAGTAGGTCCTCCAGTTGCTGCCCCAGCCTGCTTTCTTTCCATCTTGAATATTCTATGCAGTGCTTGGACAAGCAAGCAACAGAATGAAAGAATTATACTGGAATCTCATTTCATTATCATCACATGATGGGCAGCATTCTGGGTGCAGGGAATGTTCAAGAATGACTTTCTTGGGCTCACATTTGGCAGCTTTATCTTGAATGGAGACGCCATAACTTCAAAAATTCCTGGATATTATGTGGTAGAACAGATTTATGGAATCCAAACCAAGCGCGGGAAGTGGATGGATCTTGGCATCCTGTTGGGCATGATCTTCATGTACCAACTCCTGTTTTTAATTTGCATCAAACTGAATGAAGACTTTCAACCACTTGTCCATTCATATATGATGCCATATCGTACCAAGTCTACATCTTCTAAGAAGATCAAGCACAAAAAGTACTCGGACTTATGTCAAGCTGGTGGAGTGTTGATACCTGCCACTTCCTCTCCCAGCCTCTCACCATTTTTGCATTCTTCACATGCATCCAAGAATTGAACAGATCTGGAAAGGGAAGTAGGTGCAGAATTGTACTTTGACAATCTCTGCCAATTATTTTTACCCAATTCACCCATTTATTTTATTTCACTGGGAAATCACATTGGAGCAAATTTTCTTTACACCAGGATCAAAATTTTGATTTTCCAACTTTCCAAAGAAATACTAAAAAAAATCCAATTATCTGAAATCGTTTCATAATATTATGAATAATTCAGAAGCTGGAAGCATATATCATTATTGACAGAAACCGTATTGAACCCTATTCCTCGGATATTCTTCTTGTTACTGTACATGGGTCAGTACACCTTTGAGACTAAATTTTTCTTTTGCAATTCTAGTACCTTGAGAGTTCTATACAAAATGCCAGAGACATATGGATTGTCATGAGGAGCAGATCTTGTGTTTTTGCATTAGATTGTTTATTTTATGAACTGAAGAAACGCCTTGAAACTTATTAAGGGGAAAATGCAGAGTCATTTGATCATTAGATTATTACGCAAATTCAACAAACTTGTCAATATAAGTAAATTTTGTCAATATTATTATTCATCATCCGAAGTATTTTGTGAAAATACTAGCCATAACCTCACTTTTGAAATATAATTCTAAATTTTTTGACGTTGTGACATGTATGAATTTGTTTTGAAAACCCTTAAATTCCAAAATCCTTATCATTTGTTAATTCTTCATTTCAGATCATTAACCCAAGTTTCAAAGTAATAGAATATTCATAAAATCCATTATTCACAAGAATAGTTACTCAAATTTTATCCACCCTAGTCAACAAAAAAGATCAAACCTCAAAAAACTAATAAATCATGAAAACTTGTTTTTTTTAAAATCCATAATGTGCTTTCACCCAAACATAATTATCATTATTTTGACAAATGCAACATGAAATGGCGAATAATTTGTCGCTTGGTCATGCATGATGATGGTCTCTCAACAAATGAAAGGGGAAGGGATGAAGCCAAATCCAATTAGCATTGGGAAAGGGCTTTGGGAATTTGCACTAGTTAGAAATTGAACAATGGATCAAGAAAATTTGTGCTATATTTTTAAAAGGTTTTTTTCCTCCTTAAATCCACTCACAATGAATTTCATCATCCAGATTCAGAGAACTCCATCTGTATAGGGACATGGGTTATATATTAATTGTAGCAAACACATACATACAAGTGTAGAGAGCCCTTGTGACTTGTGGTAGCTTTGCAAGCATAGTAAAGTAGGAAATGAAATTACCTATGAACACACACATTAAGACCATCCGGAAATACTCAGCACATTTGTTTGAAGCTTGGACCTAAATCTTAAACCCTAAAACCCTAAACCCAGTGCAATGCAGCCGGGGCCATCTGTGGCCTCACCATCTATGGCACCACAACAGCAATGTACCCTCCTATATTGTTCAGGTTATATAAGTTATAATGGAGCCCAAGGAAGTCCATAGTCCATACCAATGTTGGGTGGCTATCAACTTTGGAACATACCACCTGGTACTGGTATCAAATCTTTTCCAAAAAAATCATACCAGAAGTTACTGCTATGGGACTCGTTCTAAACTTTTGTAACTGCCTGGTTGTGGTGTGAGGTCCTAGTCCTGGTATTAGGGTCCAAGGCTGATTTTTCGCTGGTATATGATAGGTATATATCAGTGTTAGGAGGGTATCGGGTTTAAAGGGTAAAACTTGGGGGTTCAGGGTCAGGTTCTTGTGACTTGAACCTGAGTGAGTTGAGATCATTTTGCTGGAATTAGGATAAGAACTGGACCATGGAGAAAATGTTTTACTAGATTCAAAACCAGAATCGGAACCTTGAAAAAATATCTTTGAAAACAGGATCAGGATATTTATATATAAGTTAATATGTAAACTGAACTTTATAATGAAATTTTAATTTTAATTAGTTGTTCAACTCTATATTTATATAGATCCCTATTTTAATCTGTTGAAAAACTTTGTACTCACATAATCTTTAGCATTGAGCAATGTGTACATGAAATTGGCTCCAGTTCGAAAACCAGGTCTAGAGGGTCTTGAATTTGAAAAAAATGTGATAGAATCAAAACTGAAGGGTTCAAAGCTTGGAAGACCTAGCTCAAACCCTTACCTGGAGAACCTTCACATAAATTTTAAAATGTCAAAACCTAATCAAAGGTTCTCTCAAAAAGGAAGTACCACTCAACATTGGTATATACTTGATATTGGGATTAATATGGTCCTTGTATTAAATTGGTATTAGGGTAGAAGGGTCAGTGAGCGAACATTTAAAAACTAAATCTTTTGGAGTCCAGTAATTGTGCATTTTTTTAATAGGTCTTCAAAGAGTTTAGATGCCCCTTCAACCATAGCACAACTAGGCCTTTATAGCATTTGATTATGAGCTCAAATGATGAGAAAGTTATGACCCCCCAAAATGAAAGGGGTCTTGTTGTTTGAAAAAGTTGGATAGAACACATTAAATTCTTATTTTCATGCATTTTATTACCTGTGAACAAACATTTGAAACCTTATGCCAAGACACTTGTCCTCCTATGAACACAAGTTTAATAATTTAATTAATTGTAGACTTCTTTTTTTATTATTGTTCAAATTTTTTTTTAAATTTATTATCGTTCAAATAAGTCCAAATATTTGCAATAGTAGCCAAATAGTCATGAGGCATTTTGGGTTTTGAATTAGGGATCTTCTAAACATTAACTAATACCTTAAAATCAATGACCTCGATGACACCACTTCGGGTAATCTACAATTTTCTCCCTATATTTAAAAGAAGAATGTTACAACATTGTTGCCATAATTATTTTTAGAATCTAGATCTTTCCTTGCCTCTCTTTCTTGTCTTTCTCCCTTGGGTTTATTTCAAGCTTTCCTTCTCTATCACTCTTTCTCTCTTTGTCTCTACTTCCTTTCTAATGTTTGTTTCTCCTTTAGGAAGTTGATTTTTTTTCTTTGAGTTTGTGTGTGTGCAAGTCCAAGGAGCATCACCATGCTCTTTTTCTGAATGTGTGTGTGTCCAGGTCTAGGAAGCCTAGGATGTTCCATTTTTAAGTCTCTCTTTGTGTCTTTTTTAAATGTTATTGCTTGCACTTTGTGTGTTTTCCCAAAAAGACGACATCAATGCCATTGCCTACACTTTATGCACCTCTCTAGGAAAACGACATCTACCATCACTTACATTCTATGCACCTCTCCAGGAAAACAACATCTACCATCGCCTATGCTTTGTGTGCCTTTCCAAAAAAACGATGTTTGCCATTGCTTATGCTCTGTGCACCTCTACTCTATGTGCTTCTCTAGGAAGATGAAGTCAATGTTCCCTCATTGACTCTTTGTGTGTGTCTATGCATCATCTCTTGTCAATGCCTATCTATGAATGCTTAGGATGCCATCACTAGAACCTATTGATGCTCCCTCATTCCCTCATTGTCTAGAATTTTTCTATTGTGTAAAGGTGATTCCTAAGCCAAACCCCGTGTAGCCTAAATGATGAACTCGATACATAGCTCTGAAGTTATTGTGAAATATTTCACCAACATCCCTAATAGAAGTAACATACCATGCCTCATTGAACTTAGCTTTCACTACACCAAAACATAATTTCTATGACATACACCAAATATTACTACTAACCCAATATAGTCATGAAGTAATATGATCCATGTTAAAGTCCACATCATCCACTTCTAATCATGTATATGACTACATGACTAAAGTGATATGAATCCCATGACTATAAACATTTAAGACTACATGTTTATACTCATTTTAATGGTGGTCAAATTGTTTGACTTAACTTTTTCATCCTATTTGATTAATTGGGTCCATCTATATAACAATGGTCATATATCCATATATAGAGATCTATACATATATGATTTTAAAATACTAGGGAAATAAAAAAATGAATATTAATAAATAGTTATACATGTTCCATGCAATGTTGTTGATTTTTTTTTAATGATGTCGAGTCCTATCAAAATGACAACTGGTCAGTTCACTAATCAGGAGCACATTATCATATAAGGTTTGTATCGCACACTACACATTTGAATATAGATTTTCCATGAAATGATTTTCACTTCTATATATTTAATAACATGAATTTCAATCTTCATGTATTGAAATATTTGAAAATTTGTGTATCATTTACATCAAGAAATTCATGAAACCATATCAAATTCAAAAAAAAGATTTTAAAAGGATAGCTTTTTATTCAATATGTGTTGATGTTGCTTGGGAAAACAAAAACTTCAATTTTCACATGTGATGATATAAAAGGACAAATATGGAAGGATTGCAACAAACAATTGTCAAGGTGGAATTGTCATCCAAAATGATGAATATTAATTAATCTATTTAACCTAAAGTTGCACCCCTTAAACCAATTTGGATAATGGAATTTAGTGGAAGTTCTTTTGGCATCATGTCAAAAAAAGTGTGTGATCATATACTTGTGTGAAAAAAAATGTGGCTATGCACAAATCTACTTGTTTATTACACTCCCCAATATGTCAATTTACAATACTAATGAATACATGAAAATAAATATCTACATATTAATTTATCTATTGTATAATTTCCTTTCACTAAATAACAACCTATGTAGCATCATATTGTAATTTCTTTTCTTAGCACTAGAAAAATTTCCTTCATGATATGAATTCTTCCCAATATGTTACTTGATTTCAACAATACCACCACAACATCCATTTCTCCACATGTTATTTCTTTTTTTGCTAATGTTTGACCATTGCATTAAATAAAAATTGTTGTTATATGTCTTTGTTTATGTCTTGTTTACTATGCTATAAATTGCAATCTTTAATTTAATTCCACTATTTCATGTATAATTTGATAAATAGGCCTCACATGTTTTTGTCATATTTGTCCAAAGTTCCAAACTCATGCCCTCTTCAAACATACACACAACACATTAAGTAGTTTAAACACATGAATTGTTCACCACAACATATATAGATAATCATAATCATCCAATAATTCAATATGATAATATTTATTTGAAACAATAAAAGGTTTGATGTTCAGCTTGGTTGCAAGTTACAATGTAAACATGAAGGAGTCACTGTTTGATAGTTTTTATTGCAACTCAATTTTAATGTGGCTTTTTATATATGTGGAAAAAAATGTGTGATGGAAATGTGCAATTAAAGGTGAATAACATTTTAAAGTTGAAGTTGTTCGTTGCAACATTATAGTGTAACAAAAGAAATAAAAAAATTAGTTTCAATGGGATTTTTTTCATAATTTTTCTCAAATGTAAAAAGACAACCATAAAGGATAATATTTTTTTCATTAAAACTTTCAATTTGTTTTAAAGTCATGAAATCTAATTAAATGATATATTAATCCTTGATACTACATTATGTTATGACAATGTTGACAATTATAACTTTTTTAGGTTGTAAAATGTTCTTCCATTGAAGATGTAGTTGGCTAAATGTTGTTTTTATCATTTTGTAAGACAAAAGTGAAAATTTCAAATTAATGAAAAAAATTATATTATCATTTCATTGCTATCAAATAAGGCGTCTTTAACAAACTTTATAAAATGATTTTTGTATGTTTACATAAAGACATGATTATGAATTGATTTCATATCCATGGTTTATGTCATTTGTTTTATCATTAAAACATAAATCAACTATATGTATTTCCAACTTTGATCCTGTCTACATACACCATGCCATGCAAATTCCCTGCAATGTAATTTATCACATTATTAAAAACACGTTTACTTAAATTTTATTTAGTTTGGAATTCCTTATAGATAACCTCCTTGCTATTTCTTTTGAAACTCAAACTTACTAGTCACACATTACATTTCACTAAATAATTATATAGAATTTAATTTCAAGTTTATGTCACCGTAGCAAAATGTAATATCCAAAACAAGTACATGTTCTATGTTTTCCAACATTATTATACCTTGCTCATATTCCAAATTGTTAAGATCTATTTAACATCGTCTTCCATTTTCACTATAAACATATGTTGGATTTTTACATACATGATGAAAGTTGGAAAGAATGTGATTCAAGTATTCAATGATAATATTACAATTGAACTTGAATGCATTTTAATGTTTTACAAAGATCATAATGTCACAATTGTTCATGTCAAATCATTTGTTCCGATTATAACACTTGATTTTTGAAATGATCTAACTTGCCTATGTGTTTTCTTAAATGTATTTAACTTATTGATGGTGCATTCCCAACAATGACGCTATCTCATGAGTGTGAGCATGTGAATGTGATAGAATCTTTTTAAGAATACTTTGATGACGTGGATAGCATATTCTTGGAATATCCCTTGCCATGTAAACTAGAATCTAAATGACATGGTAAAATATTTTGCCACATGGACATGGATGAAAAATAATGGATGAAATTCATCATAAAGAAACCATGTTTGACAAAACTTCCCAAATGAACTTTTTTTGGTAAACAATTAACCCTAAAACCATAACTTGTGCATTCTTTAAATTTTATTGACTAATATATTATTGTTCCTTAAAGGGTTGAATGTCATTAAAAAACTATACTTGGACATGACATTCAAAATGTTCAGGTGATATTTTGTCACTAAATTACAAAATATTCATATTTTCATTCTTTAGCAAAACACAAGTGCCACGACACATGACAAAGACAAACATGATCTTGTTTTGGTAAAAAAAAATGTAATCAAACTATATAGGTTAATTTGCAAAAACAAAAACCAATGCCTAATGGACAATCCATTTACAAAAATGAAAACAATTTTAAATTCATTCTCTGTGTTTCAAAAATGCCAAAGAATCTTACACTACATACAAGTATTTCATATCTATCAATTGCCTCCAAATGTACTTTGTGAAAATCCCTTTATCCCATGTCGTACAACTTGACAATAACACTCCAATTATTCTAGAATTATCACCCTAGCACAATTCATTAGGCCTTGCACTTCATTCCAATTCCATGTCGAGAAATGAATGAAAGGTTCTATTTGGCCACAATAAATCACATTTTGCAAGATGAAATAGAGATGTTTGCAATGCACCCACCTCCCCTGACTACCCAAAGAACCTGCCATCATTTGTATGAAATTGACACAAGCGCAACTAGGGAAATTTCCAATTGATACCTCATATTGCTTTGTGTTAGGAGGTGGACCAAAACTAATGATGTAAATATGTCCATACCTTGGTGGAGGAAATTCAGTAGGTGGCAAAACAATAGCCTCCAAAATTCATCCAGCCTCCCACCTATTTATCTGTTGTGTTGAAAGCTTGAACGTTGTTGCTTGCCGAGTAGGCTTGTTATGGTGAGTTTTTGGTCAAGCTTTAGGATCTATAGGTTGGTTACGAGGAGTTGTACTTTCATTCACAAATAGGGTCTAAAAATCACATTTGTGCACTTCACACAGGGTAAATCCTGCCTCCTCCAAAGTTGTCACCTCAAATTGAATCAAGTCAGTGCCAACTTACACTAACCACATTGATGGGACAAGTGGCCTATTGACATAATACTTCCTTCCAGTTCCTCCAACACAAATCAAATCATCTACACAAAACCAAAACTTGTGATGGATTGGTGCAAACCCTTTCAAATCAAACCACAAACCATCGTAAAAAAGACTAGGTATGCCATGAACTATTTTTCTAGCTATGATTCTAGCATCGCAATGTTTCATAAAATCTCTTTGAATTGTAGAACAATGAGTATTCGATGATGGTGGGCATCTCTCAATTCTCCAAATCCCATCCTTGCACACATGTTCTTAAACCTTCAATCCTTGAAAAGTAAAAAAAATGGTTCATCCATTCAATCCCATTACACTCACCAGCCAACATCAACATTTGAGCCAATGAAGCCACTTGACATTGCATTAACTCTCATTGAGAGAAATTCACATGATCAAACATGTGTGAATCGCCCTCTGACCTTAGGGCTATGTTAGCCCTTTGTTTTGTGGATCAAAAAACTTCTTGACCTTCCAAATGAGGTATCCTACAAGTGAAGGAGGACCCATTGCTGTATTTAGAGATGGCGTTGGCCATTTGTGACGAATCACTAGATTGGCTTGCTTGTCACAGTCTCAATTCATCCCTTCCAGGACCTTCTCCACATCTTCCAGCATTCAAGTATATCCTATAAGGTGCATTTTTTCTAAACACCCCAACATAATCATTAGAAGTTGCAATGAAAAGGCATCAGGCACTTTTCCTAGAATGTTGCAACCAAATATTATGGATTGTTTTAGAGAAGTTACAAATCAGCATGTCAACAAGCTCTTTTGGGTTAAACTTCTACAAGTGTTTTCAAAGGAAGACAATTCATATATTATAATCATGAAAACAAATAAAGAGTTTCACAAAGAATTCACAAAGAAAATCAAGGTGTCTAACATGTAACATGAAGCCCCCCCCAATTGTCTAACATGGAAGTGCCAAAAAGCCAACCAATTATTGAGTTCGTGAATTGCACTTTTGGTTGTAGCCCTTGAAGAATACCACCAAGACCGAATTGCTACACATTGAACATCTATTTCTTCCAAAGATGTTGCATTCTTATATTTGAAATTTAAAGCCTTCTGTCATTATTGTAATTCTGATGTAATCAATTATTTTGTGTGTCTATCAAGCAACTAAGTTCAATCGAACAAGCAAGTTTGTTCCTTGTCGACCATCTTCATAGAGGCATCTCCAAAACCATACATGATATGAACATCATTCCAATTAGCATGTGCATTATCCGCCATGAACCCTTTGAAATTGGGGTTTGCAAGACTAAATCGGAGCACCACCTAGTTTAGTTTTGTCCACATGACACACTAAACTTCTATGGATTCAGATTGCATGTCACAAATTGTAGTGGTGAACACTTTGCAGTACATGGGGTCATAAACATGAAAGCCATGGTTGTCCATTCTTGGACATGCTTGACATGATTAAACATCAACCAACAATTCTGCAAACCACCACCAAGTTGCATGCACCTCACCAAATCAACTTCGCTTGTTGGCCCCATAGAACGACATTTTAAAAAGAAACACCTTCTGCCCAACCATTTGTCCAAGGAAACAACTATCTTAGATGTAATCATAAGGACTTTTCAACTTAAAGATAAATATGTTATCCATGGGGCTTCAAGTACCAGCATTGTGCTTAAAGGCTATAATGAGGTTTCAAATGTTGGGAGAATAGAGGGGCTAGAACTTGTCCATCACCTTGTCAAATTTTTCACCTTGAAGAATTTTCACAGGTCTTTCGCCATTTTCATTGAACAAATGATGTGCCAAGAATTCTTTATTTGCATTCAAGGCAACTACAAAGATTTTGGTGTCAAGGGTATGAAAAATCTGACCTTCTACCAAAACTTTGATTTCTTCCAAAGCTTCCCTACACATACCTTCTACAATAGGGTGTACATGCATGCCATGGTGAATCGTAGCTCCTAAAATGGATTGAAGTTTGTGGATAACATAGTACATCTGACAAGGGCAAGTATTCACACAGAAAGGATTTGCAACACAAAACCTACAAACAACTATATAGATAGGAGGTCCTAGTGCAAATTAGTTAGGCAGAGGAATTTGGGTAGAATCACTAGTCCAACATATTTCATTTTGGACAGTAAAGCAAAGGAAATGCTTGTAGGAGTCATTATCACAACACAAGTGCCCGAAACACCTTGTGTTTCTAAATCCCAAACCAAAACTATTGTTGATGTTATAGGTTTTCACCTTGCACCAAGCATGACCATCGTACTTGTGGTCCATGCCTTGTATTTGTCCAAAATGGCCAATTGGAAGACGAATGGGCGGCAATTCAAAGATGATGTCATCATTGAAAATGATGGGCAAAGAGGAAACATATTCAACTTTGATCTTGTTGTATTCCAATGACCTCAACTTGTTTGACGAATGTGGTGCAGTAGACATTACTTTCAAACAATCTATTACAATTTCGAAGCTTCAACCCTAAACCTAATTCAGATTTGAAGGCACGTTCTCCATAGTATACATATATGAGATCAAAGCCGAAAATGAACCAAAACATTCACATCAAAACTCACAAGTAGGCAAGCAAACATCCTCATCCGAAGAGTCATAAAGATCAATAAAGGTTGATGAAAGGAAATGTGAAAATGAAATTGGCACTTCTTGCTTCACAACAAAAGCTTTGGGAACCACATTCACCACATATGCAATTGTCCCTGGGGTGAGGATTGTGCTTTGAAAACATTGTATCAAATTGTTGCCAATAATCTTATACCTCCCTGCCTTGACATCCTAATGGACCCCATTAGGATTTGAAACAGACTCCTAGTATATTAAATTTTTGACAACACTATTGTGATTGTAAGCATCATCTCTAGAGACATGAATAGAACCATGCTAAAAATCGAACATTTATGACAAACATTTTTCCGTGACTTTTGCGTTCTTGGAATCATCAACTAAGATCATAAGATCAACCTTGCCTTCAACATAAATTGTTGCCATTTCTAATTACAAACTATAGACTATCATAAAGAAAAGTAAAAGAATACATAACTAAGAAGACAACAATGGAATTTCTTAAACTACACAACAACAATTCAATTCACAATAACAAACACTAAACATGTTGAAGAATGTCGCGAAAAGAAGTAAGGAAAAGGGAAGAAGGTGAAAAAGTAAATTCCAATGATAATTAACTAATCAAAATACTATGTGTGGGATTTTTTGGAATCCTTCGTAAGGTCATCCATAGACCATTCCAAAAACAATTCCAAAAATAATTACCTCGTTTTCAAGCCTATCTACTACATTTGTTTCTTAATAAATACTTCCTTCTCTTCATAACTTTTTAAAGGACTATTTCTTATGTCTCTTGAAAACTACCTCCATTTTATTGTTATTTCATTTTGTTTCCCTATCCATTGACATGTGTCTTTTCATCTACATGATATAAAGTCACTACTAGGCATATCATTGCGTGGATAAAAAAAACATATGGATATTGTCACAACATAGGGTTTATTAGTGAAGTTACCCCTACATTATGAACAATGTCAACAAAATAAAAATAAATAAAAAACAATTATTGAAGAACAACAAATAAAACCAACAGATAGGTTGGAACGAAGGACTTCATAAATGCACATTTAACTGATTTTGTTAAATGATTGAAGTATGATAATGTTCAAGAACCAATAAGATGTTAGAGTGAACACTGCGAATTAGAATCTTCTAAATTACTATGTTATGTAAGTGGTAAGTTTGTGCCTCACTATGTGAGCAACAAAGGCAAAACTTGACATGTACACAATTATTCCCTAACAGCAGGGACGTACAATGTGTAACGACCTAAGAATTAAATGTTTAATGAAATAATTTTTTACCTTACGATATAATTCTTGCACTTTCTGAGATTTAATTGGGTTACAATAGCCATCATTGGGATCTTAAAACCTGACGGTATCTACCCTAAGGAACATTTGGAAAGCCTAATTAAGGAAATTGATTCACCATCCAAATACACTATGATTTTTTGTTAAACTATTATGTAATTTTTTAATAGTTAGATGAACCAAAACAAAACTTCCAAAAGAAACGTTAAAGTAATTCTACGACAATTGCATAAGGATAAACAATTATTATTATTATTATGATTACGTTGCAAGAATGTTATCATAGTGTTTTTTTACACATTTAACCCACTCCATTGCATCAATTAAGATCAAAAATGTTTGGTGGCAAAAAGAACCCCTAAGAATTCGACTAATAGCTAATGTACTTTTTAGACCCATTGTTTTGAAATTATTCTATGAAACAAAGAGGGGTACATTGAAGTTACTCTAATAATAGATGAAAATGAAGGGTAAATTCAGAACAATAAGGGCAAGGAAAATATGTGGATATAGTCTCAATCAATATTCATGTAAAATACAATTATTTTAAAAGTCCAATAAGAAATATGAATAGACGAAGACTGAATAATTATCTACATCAAGGACTTTACAACATGACACTTGAATCATGATTAACATTTTAAAAGAATGAACTGGGTTAAACGGTTGAAAAATGGTTTATGATGTAAAATATCACAACACAGTTGAAGAGAGAAGGGGAACAAACCTTGGGGAGATGTATAATTATGTGGCTAATATAGATGTGTGGGCATAGGAAGGGTTAAAAATAATTTTTTAATGCTAGATGTGAAAATATGAAAATTTTACAAAATGAATCCATTGTACAATTCCACTCCAATAACATTAATTGTAATATTAATAGCTAGAGAAAAAATGAAATAATAGCATATGGACAGAAGATGATGCCAGAAGTAAAGTTTATTACAATGACAAATGTGAAAAAAAAAAAAACAATCACATCCCCATTGAATCTATTGCAAGTTTGATGGAATTAAATGGAGAGTTGAAATATCCGTCCAGACGAAAGGTCAAAATTGTGAAGCTTGATATACAGATAGGTAATAGTAATTTCAAATTAACAATGGGTGAATTGGTATTGAAGTATAAAATAAACAACATTACATCAAACTATCTAACTATGATATTTACTTTGAATCTACAAATGCCAGAAGAATAAGACATATTAATAAAATTTGTTCCTCAAAGAAAGTGAAAATGATATTTTTTATGGACAAGATCAAAGCAGCGCAAGAGGAGGAAAAAGATGGCAGAACTAAAAAGAGGAACTTTAATCTCCCCCATCAAGAAGAAATAGACGAGGAGGTAAGGTTAATTCTTGCATTCTTCAAGTTTCTTCCAAAGCATTGAAGCTTTTAGGGCATTGTTTTAGGGCAAACTTACAAGACGTGAGATTTATTCATTTGCAGGATGAAAGTTTTTTCATCATAGACAACCATAATCCAAGAGGTAAAACACTCTCCTATATTTGAATTCATTTGCTCTTCACCTTTTTTTTTGAATTTAAGACTAGAGTCCTTTCAAGAGTACTCCAAATTTCTTTTTTTTTTAGGTTTTTTTTTTGTTTTCTCACAATGCAGCCACATAAGAAGGTTTGCTGTGAGGTCCTGAGAACCCAAGGACATTTTTGAGTAAGTTTTTGTTTTCCTTTATGTAGTTTGATGGGTTCTTGAAGTGGGGTTACATGTCAAGCACTTTCGGGAGCACTCAAGAGTCCAAGAATGTTCAAAATAGGTAAAGTTTTTCTACAAAGGCTTTATTTCCCATCACAAGCTATTAAGGAGGTTTAAAGTAGCAGTTTGATTTTTTTTTGAGTTCTTATCATGGAGTGCAAGCTTGGAGTAGGTTTGCAACAAGATAGAAGCACATCAAATGTTATCTTGAACACTTGAGAGCATTGTTGAGCTCACTAATGCTCCAAAGAGCATTCTTTAGTAAGGGTTTTATCTTTCCTATGTTTTTTGATAGGCTATTCACACTTGGAGTTTTCGAGAGGTCTGTAGAAAACTTGGTCACTTGTGAAGAATTTTCAAAGGCACTTGAGAGCTAAATAAACTTAATAATAGAAAGAATAGTCTTGGAACCATTTTAGCTCCAACCATGGCACCTAGGAAGGTATGAAGAATGTTCAATGGAATGTTGAATGTTCCATTGAACATTACAAAGCTTGGGGGAGGTATATAGGAAGCTCTCACACTTGTCAAGTGCTTTCGAGATCATTTGAAAGTTCAAGAGAGCTTGAGATATCTAAAGTGCATTTTTGATTTTTTATCAATGTCCTTTCCTATAATGCCACTTTCAGTAGGTCTACAACAAGATCGATGGCACATTGATTTCTCTCCTGAGCATCTAAGAGCATTCTTGAGCTTGTTGGTGTTCAAGAGGGCATTCTTGAGTAAGGGTTTTGTCTTTCATTAGTTTCTTGATAGGCTATTCACACTAGGAGTTTTCAGGAGGTCTATATAAAGCTTCATCACTCGTCAAAAGCACTCAATAGCTCAACCGACCTTGTAGTAAATTTTTTTTCTTGGAATGGTTTTTGCTCACAACATGGCGCATGGAGAAAGCATTCTTGAGCTCACTAGTGCTCAAGAAGGCATTCTTGACTACCCTAGAACATTCTTGAGCTTGAAGGTGCCTAAGAGAGCATTCTTTAACAAGGGTTTTGTCTTTCTTATGTTTCTTGATAGGTTATTACACCAGGAATTTTGGAGAGGTATGTAGAAAGCTTGTTCAACTATTGAGAGCTCTAGAGGGCACTTGAAAGCTCAATAGACATAGAAGTAGAGAGAATTTTTTTGGAAGGGTTCTTGTTCAAAACGTGGCACTTGGAAAAGGTTTGCAAAAATCTCAATGGAATGTTGAATGTTCCATTAACCATTACAAACCTTGGGGAAGGTATATAAAAAGCTCCAACATTCGTTGAATGCTCTCAGAGCATTCGAAGGCTTAAGAGATCTTGAAATATTCAGAATGGATTTTAGGTATATTTTTCAATGTTTTTTCTTAGAGCATCATTTGTTATAGGTCTGCAGCAAGATTAATGGCACATCAATTACTCTCCTTAGCACCTGAGAGCATTTTTGAACTCGCTAGTGTTCAAGAAAACTCCCTAGTACTCAAGAGAACTCCCACCAATTACCCCAGACTTGTTTGAAATATCTCATTTTGTTTTTGTTGTGCAAGGTGTGGAAGCCATTACAGATGAGAGCTTCTAGACAAAGGTGAGATGCAATATTGTTATTCTAATGTATTCTTTGAGAGGCTAAATCATTTTCTACACATTATTGATATAAAAAAACTCGCTACCAGTTGAAGGAGAAATGTGAGATAAATCGAAAATAGGTTTAGGGATCTAGAACATGGTCCTTTGTGAATCCTATCTAATTTAGAAATTGTGGAATTGAATTTTTATCACAAATAGCTCCCCGGAGTAAGGACACTAAACTGGGCTATAATTCCACTCAAGCTCAGAACAAAGTATGTATCATCAAATTTTTTTGTGAACTTGAAGTATGTAATTTAAAATCTTAGAGGTGGAGTTTATGTGTTCCAGGAGTTTTTTAGAGGAGAAGATTTCGATTCCATTGTAAGGGTCCTGCAATTTCAAGACATAAATCTTTATCATTTGGTGACTTATCTTCGAATTGTCAATGTTAAATTCTCTATATATAATATGTACTGCATTACATGGTCAACTTGAACTCTAATTCGATGCACAAATGGACCCAAGCATGGCTTCAAGAGGAATATCTTCAATAGTTCAAATGCAGGTAACCTTTCATAAACCTTTTTATGAGTCCTAGTATTTGACACAAAGGGCGGAAAGTTTCATATATGCATTAATAATTAAACCCCAAAATGTGTGTATGTTTATATTTCTTTTTTATCCTTCTTGATTAATGGATATATACACAATGTATTCCATCATCGGCCTCTATTTGATCTATCAATTTCACTAATTTACATTTTATAACATTCTCAGGTTGATCTACCTTTTGCTTCACACATGGAACCATATTCAAATTTGAGAGGGTTGTCTTTAGTAGACCAAAGAAAAGTGGGTCTTTCCCTTTGAAAGTCCATTGTGACCAATAGACAGCACCGACTACAAGGTTAAGTAGGCACTATTAGGAATAAATGATTTAGGTTAAGGGTAAAGTGCTCAACGTAGGCACGATTAGGGTTAAGTGTTTTAGGTTAAGGGTAAAGTGTTTAAGGTCTAACAAACTTTTTAGGTGAATGAAGCAACCAATCCCTAACCCTACCATGTTCATCAATGGATTTTTATTTAATCATCTTAGTACCAGTGCCTTATGGTCGTTGCTTGAATGATGGTCAATGGAGGTTTTTGGAACAATACATGAAAACATAGTTGTTTGCAAATATTGAAAGACAAAAAAGCTTATACAAGACCTCATTTTGGACCTCAATCACAAGACAATGAGGCCACTTATGGAGCCAG
>Ga0116229_10006152_pt1 | contig 19404 bp, 19 predicted proteins | sample S1TSphgellanicum_3_FD_87313 | JGI IMG/M metagenome (GOLD analysis project Ga0116229, IMG submission 87313) | Host-associated microbial communities from peat moss isolated from Minnesota, USA - S1T2_Fc - Sphagnum magellanicum MG | ecosystem: Host-associated > Plants > Peat moss > Unclassified... | reverse complement strand
GTTTAATGTTTTTTTAATGGCCAAACTTTAGCTTTGGTAGAAGAAATGTTAGTAAATTACAGCCTAGTCTTTGATGTTAAACATCCCAAAATTATTGGATGCAAAATGTTTAGTTCACATCAATAAACCAAGATTGAAATATTCTCCTAAGTCCAAAGTTGTGTTATTGCAAATTATGACACCACCACTAAATATTATAGAATTTTCACCTTGAAACTAATAAAGTCCTAATTGTTTCTAAAGATGTCATTTTTTACAAAGATTGCACGAGACTTATCTTAATTGAAACTAAAACCCCAAAATAAGATGTCATTATTTTTGTTCTCCTACCATATGAAAGGGAATACAAATTACAATCAAGATTGCATAAGTCAATCACCACATAAAAATTGATCCATTTTTTTTAAAGGAAACAACTACATGGAGCTTCCAAACCTTATTGGTGAAGAAGCCACCAATGTCTTATTTGGACCCAACTTACAAGATACATGTGGAATAGACACACCAAATGGAGAAGTTGTCATAACACGCATGAGAAAAGTGGTGAAAACCCTTTGACACTTCTAAGTTTTCATGGTTGGTGTCTTTGAAACATAAATAAAACCTATGACGTTTCAAAAAGTAACACAATTGTCATAATGGGTCAATGCCATGAAATAAGAAATGACTTCAATTGAGAAGAACAACACTTGGGGTTTGGATGACTTACTTCTCGGCCAAAAAACCACTGTCACAAAGTGGATTTTCAAATTGCAGATTCAAGCTTATGGGACCACTACAAAATTGAAGTTCAACTAGTTGCTAAGGGGTTTCAACAACACAAAAGAAAATACTTTGAAGATACTTTTGCTCCAATTGCCAGATACAACATTTGCAAACAATGACAACTCTAACTGGACATAGTATGTGGCCAATCTTTCATTTTGATGTATAAATACAACTTTTCCAAATGCAGAACTTGCTAAAGAAGTCTACTTGCACTGACCCCAAGGCTCTGAAGACCTAGGAAAAAAAAGTAAAGTATGTAGGTTGCTCAAAGTTCTTTATGTGTTGAAACATGCATTCATGCTTAGTATATCAAGATTGATGATGACCTAAAAAGCCAAGGTTTTTAAAAGGGAACTACAAATGGCTAATCAAGTGTCTTCTTCATGAAGGGGAAAAAGTTGCCTTATTGATGCTCTATGTTGATGATGTATATACCTCATAGGAAACCCGATTAAAAAAATTCAATGAATTAAGTTATAAAATAAAAGAAGATTTGAGATGATAGACTTGGAGTTGTTGAATTGTTTTTTAGGACTAGAATATGCTTTTCAATTAGATGGGATTACAATGACTCAATGGGGTATGCAACCAAAATGTTTGAGGAATTTGGGATAACAACTCATAACTTAGTAGTAATATTAATGATGCCAAGTTTCGAGATGATTCTTGACATGGGAATTTTAGAAGTGGATTTTCATATCACCAAAGGATGATCAAAAAGTTGAACTTTCTCATTCCAACCCAACTAGATATAACATTTGTTCTGAATCAAGTTAGTAGATTTTCAAACCAAACTAAGATTCTTGGATGAAGTCAAAGATTTGTTGAGGTACATTAAGGGAGTAATGGATTTAAGTACTCACTACCATCAAGGGGAGGCATATGAGCTGGCTAGTTTTTAAAATGAAAATTGGGCAAATGATGTTCATGATTGGAAATCAACAATAGATATGTGTTTTTGCTTGGATCGAGCCCAATCACATGTGGAAGCAAGAAACAACCTTCTACAACATTTTTTTCCATTAAAACAAAATCCATAACCATGTTGATTGCAACTAAGGAAGTGACATGGTTAAGAAGACTACTATAAGACATTTAAAGAAGTACCAATCCAAGACCAACTCATTTACTGGTGGATAAACAAAGTGTCATTAAATTGTCAAAAAATTCAATTTTCCATGATCATACCAAGCATATTGTTATCAAACATCACTTCATTAGAAAAAAGGTCCAAGAAGGTGAAATGCAAGTCTATCATGTTTCATCTAAACAACTAGTTGACATCCCAACTAAACTTTTACTTGGCCATTAATCTTTAAAAAAATTGAAAACTAAGCTAGGTTTGGTTGCAACATCTAATCTACCAAAGAATCAAATTAGATAATATGCAAGATGAGTTTCAAGTTTGGGGGACATTCACTAATGTCCACATAGTTAAAAAGTCTTCATTGAACTATAAGATGGAAAAATTGAAATTAAGAGGTGAAGGAAACTTGGGGTAAATATTTCTAATTGATGTGTTTGTGATAACTTGGACTATTAAAATAAACCATTTTTAGCACCGACCATTATAGTGACTCACAAATTGAATTGCACTAACTCAAATTAACATGCCAAAGACAATAAAGTTTTGTGGGATCTAAGGGCTTGCACAAAATGTGACCATATGAACTTCATGACTAAGTCATTTGGGAGAGGTGGCAAGAGCTTTGAGTTCTTCACAACTTTTGAAGATGACATTACAAGCTTCAAATCATTAAAACAACTTCTCTCAATTATCAAAAACACCACATTATAACAACTTGAAACCATTAATGTCAACTCAATTTGGTGCAAAGACTTATGTATAACTTTCTTTATCAATTTCTAAAGACTCTCAAAGATCTTCATGAATAAAAAACAACCAAACCAAAATATAATTAAAAGCAACTATTAAATGGTGCAACATTCAAAACCTTGAGCTTTTATCAAAAATTGAATAAGACTCATCATCCAAATTTTTCGTTTGTTATTTTTAGAGGACTACAAGTTAGAGGGGAGGTGTTGAAGCCCTAATGATCTCTTGTTCTTATTAACTATTTAAGGTTTTTGGGCTTATCATCACAATAATTGTCTATTGCACACAATGCATTCTTATGTTCATAACTGTTGTTGATTATTGGTTAATTTAGTTTGTTTTTAAGTTGTTAGGGTCATTCCATAACATGATGACCTTATGTTGTTGCTACATAATGTTTTATATTTAGGTATGGTTTTTTTTGAATAATATTTCTAACAACTAGTTCACTACATTCGAGATTCACTTCAAAATCCCCTTTCAAGCTAACCAATAAGATTCTTTATGGGCAATTGATGTTGAACACCCACAAGTTGCATTTGATGTATCTTAAGTGTAATAGCTCCTTATGGTTGTGGCTTCAATTCATTTCACCTATCAAATCTTGGTCAAACCAATTCATCCTCCTCATCTATCACCCTCAAAATATCCTCCTATACCTTTTCCTTTAGTCTTGCTCTCATATTCCTCTCCTTGCCCTCACTTAGAAAGGAAATAAAAGTAATTGCACTCAACATTGTCAAAAAAAACCAAACCTAACATTAGTCTTTCAAACTTGTACAAGTTCCACCTTAATCACCTACTTAGTCTAGTTTGTGCAATTGATGTGACCAAAAGGTGAACATGAAATGTCTCAACCTAGTTTTATCTCATAACTTTTATGTGACCGTTTTCTTTGTGTTGGGATTTGGGTTCCAAGGTTTAGTTTGACTTCCAAATTTTGCTATTATAGAATTGAAAATTACACCTAATCCACCATGATACTTGTCATGTTCAACATCTACAACCTATATAGTTATTTGATAAAACTCAAGTTTAAAAAACATAAGCTTTATATTTGGTTGTCCAATGTATCTACTAGTTGCCATCTGAGGTTTCATGGTTATGTTGTTCATGGAAGAGGTGCGATGAACATCCCATGCCCATGGTATACAAAATAACTAAAATATCTCTTAGTTCCCAACTTAAAATCCACACTAAAATATCCTGAATGTAAAGTTAAAATTGAACAAAATTTGTTGATATCCAACACCCTCACTCAACAAACTATGAAGTCGCACATTTTACTACGTCTCTTAGGCATTTGAAACATTCATGTTTGTCAACCAAAAGTCCCTTGTTCTCAAGATACTTGCAACCAACCATGTGTTGCAATACATCAACTTACTAAAGCTTTCCTCAACTTTCTTTTACCATAGATGATCATGAATTTCAATAATATTTAGTGTGGCATGGAAAGTTGGGTTTTTGAAAAACACAACATGACAATATTGTGTGTTGTCATATATGACAAAGGGGCTTCATTTGTGGATGAGCAGACACTCCCAAGAAGTGGTGAAGCCACATATAACCTAAATTGTTTCCTCTAATGCACACATGATATGCTTTGAAAGCCAAAGCTGATGGTTGCAACATGCAACACAGAAGGTAAAGATACGAATGTAAAACCTGATCATTTATGCCTTTGAATTGTCAATCAATGCACTCAGGTCCTGAAACTCTCCTTCATTCGCTGGTATACCTGACAAGAGATAGAATCTGAACATGATGTGTAATCTTCATGACCAGCAGCTGTGTGCAAAACATTGAATAAGGAGGAGCTTAGGATGATATTTGACCACAGAAACTGGTTTTTTGCGTGAACACAAATAACTGTTCTAGATGGTGCAGCTGTAAATGAACCCAATCCTCATAGACAGTGCCCAAAACTGTTGAGAAGACATTCGCATATTGAATGTAATTGACATATTTGAGTCAAATCTAATGAATGTGTTTGGCAGCACATATTGAGACAGCATTAGCAGCCATAGCAGGACTACAATACATTATGCAACATCATGTTTGAGCAATTGTCCCCTACTGTATACATCAATCTCTTGAATGTTTTTGCGGTGAATCCTTACTTTCAACATCTGCAAGTAGAGTTCTCATCAAAGAGTAAAAGTCAGCACACACAGCAAAAACCCGTCAGCACAGAGCAATGGCCACCTGCCAGGCATAAGCAACAATAAGGTGGACTAAAAGCTTGCTATCAAATGCCTATGGGTTTATCCTCTAGTTAACATGAACAACATGATGATTTAAACCAGTTGCCATGAGGTGACGATTAACAATGAAACTAGCAGGCAATGCTACATCTATACTGAAATACATCTTACAAAAGAGCCTGCAGTGACCCAATCCAATTCCATTGGCATCTATTTAAAGTTTATTAATTCCAGTAACTTTGACAAACACTTGGGGGTTTTATCCCCACTTTGTTCTTTGGAAGTTATACCCTTGTTGAACTACAGTTTCCAGGTTGTAGAAGCCCTTTTGGCTCACAAGTGCTGGTTGGCAAATTTCTAGCTGTTTTCTCTGTTCTCATAATCAAATCATGTCCATATAAAATGATTTCAGAACCTCCTACGTGCACAGTCAAGAATATATTTTGAACCCATCTTCACAGCCCTGTATTATCGATATCAAGTGAAGAAACTTCTTGAGAACAGGACTCAAGGTCTAGGTGAGGAGTGAGGAACTAACTCTACCTGAAAAATACGACTGAATTCAGCTAACAAACTTTGATGCACAGTATCCACCAAAACATCAGGGTGCTTATATCTGCTGGTCCCATGCTCCAAGGACAAATCAGATCCTGCTTCCAAAAGCTTTGACAAGCTTGTAACTGAATAATTGGCAATTCCACATGGCACTATATTGGCAAAAGGTGCAAGGTTGGTGCTCACATTTAAGGCAAGTCCATGGTATGTAATCCACCTTGAGACCCGCACACCAATTGCTGCCACCTTTTCCAAAACCAAACAACCCAAATTAAGTACATTTCATATAAACTGATAGTTTGCACACAAACCAGAAGAGCCTGTGACCATTGCAAACAATCTGTGAAATTCACATAATGAAATAATGTTTGGCATTTAATTGGCAGAAAACTGTAAATACCTTCTCATGACCAACCCAGACACCAGTGAGGCCCTCAATACGGTTAGCTCTAATTTCGCAAGCAGACCAAAGTGCACGGATGACAACTTCCTCGAGGCTACGAAGATACCAGTGCAAGTCCATTTGATGGTGCCGCAGATTGAGAATGGGATACATTACTAGCTGCCCTGGCCCATGGTATGTTACCTGCACAACAAAACACATCCACCAAAACAACTTCTGAGCATTTGTAAAGCCACCCACCACCTTCAAGCATTTTCTCAAGCTCCTTTGAGAAAGACAAAAGATTTACTTTTCCTGATGCAGGGATGCAGCAGCATCCAGGGATCAATGATCACTGGCTGAGAATTTAGGGATACAAACCAGAGTTTGTTTAGCTAAACAACAGTGATGGCATTTCAGGTAAACAAGCAATGGAGTTCAGGTGAAAAACAGGCATGCAAGTTTAAATGTTGAGAGGGAGTATAGATTGAGATAGAGCTTCACAGTTGACCATGGAGAAGGAGTTTTAGGGTTTAGGGTTTTACCCCAATCAGGGAAGGTTTGGAATTTCAGTGTGAAGGCTTGAGGAGGATCTAACAAAACAGGATTCAGAATGTAGAAGAGTCAATGAAATCAGGGAAATAAGTTTAGTGAGAAAGTTTCCATGGGTTTGGATCTAGAATGCAAGCTTGAGTGATGAGAGAGGCACAAACAATAGGCAGGTCTGTTACCAGGAAGATCCTTAACACATTGAATGCCTTTGGAATTGCCCACAGAAAATGCTGCAACTTCAACACAAACCCAAAAAGCAAAAGATACATAGAGAAAAGATCCGCATTCATACATACATACCTACCTCTCCTCCACGCTCTGTTCGATGGAGCTCAAAAGGGGGGTTCTCAAGGTCAAATTTTAGGAAGTCGTTGGAGCTTCTGGTACCCAGAGTATAAACCGGAGGATGCTGCAACACAACAAGACAGTCGTCCATATCCTCCCCTCTCTTCAAAGCTTGAACTCTTTCTTCAACCCTAAGTTTCTGCCATGCCCAGGCCTCAACGTAGGGCACAAGCTCTCGAAACCGATCGTGGCACTCACACTTGCGAATCCCAAGTGATTCGCATTTTGACGAGTACCTCTCAGGAATGGTGGAAGAAAATGATCCATCATCGTAACTCTTCGAAATGCAAGCTGTGGAGAAGACCTTTTTGAGCCCTTTTGTCACAAAATGAGGAGTAGATGTTGGAATGTGTGCTACTGAGATTGGTGGATGAACGAGATGGCTTTGGTTGCCGAAGAGGGAAATTGGGTTTCTGTGAGAGCAACCCAGTACAGTAGATTCCATAGCAAAAAGTTCGTGCTAATCACACACAGCAAATTCTTCTAGTTTTGGAGTTGAACAAGACATTGGATCCATCGCTGCTGCTGTAGTGATCCATGGAACCCTAAAAGGTTTGAACAGAAGACACCTGAAACCTTGGAAGAGAATGCAGTGTCTGACAATGCTTTTTTGCATCTTTGAAACAACACGACAAAGGATCTTTCAAGGAGTGCAGAATGTTTCTTAGAGCTCAAAAAGCTTTGTAATCCAATTTCATCTCACAGGTGCAGCAGCAGCAACAGAGATGCTGTAGAAGGTGAGTGACTACAAATGAAGGAGGAAACTGTTTTTTCTGTCTTACAGCAGCTGAGAAAACTCAACTCCTCTGCATCCTTCATATGGGTACCTACCCACTTTGAGCCTTTTAAGAATCCTTCCTTACAAGTGCCCTCCACTGCCTTCAAAAAGGAACACTGAAATGTGGATGATGAGCAAGCAAGCAAAGACTTTTGAATTTCCATGGCATTTATCTCTTTGGGTCTCATGGCAACTTGCCGTTTCCTTTCTATGCACCATGTGCAGAAATGGGTTGAAAAAATCAGGGTTGTAGAATCAGCACAAGGTTTCATGTCTCTAAAAGAATTGGTTGCAGAAGGTTTCGTTGCCCTCAGGCGAAGACAATTTCAAATGATAGCGGGAAAGGGGTCCAAGCTGAGCAGCCTAAAGACAACCTCCTCGCCATTTTCTTCAAGATGAGAGAAAGAACTTCATTCTGCTCTCAATTGACCATGTGACAATGTAGAGGGCAAGAGTTCTTCATCTTCCGTTTGCAAATGTTGCAATGAAACCTTCCTTCTCTTATAAGTTTGCAGGCAGAGGGGCCACTGTCTGATACATCAATCCTGGCAGTGACCAAAGCTTTGGAGGTGAAGCATCTCTCTCTCTCTCTCTCTCTCTCTCTCTGTGAAATCTCCATTTGCCTTGATTTCCTGACCATGTTTCATGCATGAGTTTCTTCTGATGCAGTGCAAGTGCAAAGAGGTAAGAGATCTCTTTTGAAAGAAGAACTTTTTTGTTGAGTGCTGCTGCAAATGGAATTCCTTGCCCTTTTTGCAGCATGCAAAAGCAGAGTTTCTGAGAGTTGATGATGAGCAGATAAGACCAATTCTGCAATGGAATGGAAAAGGAATACTTGCAGAGAAAAACCTAATATTGCAGCATGGAATTTTTCGGGCCAAGAGCATGTGATGCTGCAAACAATACCCTCTTAAGTTGAATGCTTTTTAAGTTTCAGCAGACTCAAAACCCTGCAAACTATGAGACATCAGAAACATGTAATATGTCATCAGATTGATGACCCTGCTGAAGTCTGGAACACAAATTTTTGTCACATTTTTTTCTTTTATATTATTTTACTGCTGAGAATTTTTTTGCACATGCAGGTGACAAGAAAGACAAGCATTACAGCAATAGGCATTGCATCAGAATTGGTTGAGATTGTTCAGCAAAATGTGTTTGAAACGAAAACCCTAACCTCAGAGTATGATGTTGATGATGGCAATAACAGTGACAAGCATCTCATGGGTGGAACTCCTTTAGCTTAGATCCTTTCTCAACTTGATCTTGCATGGTAATTTGCCTCTTCCTTTCATCAGTTTGTGCACAATTTGTATCTGTACAAATTGTTTCAGTTGAAGTCACAGATGCTGACTGCTTCATTGTACAAGATTTGGTTTCTTGTGAAAGAATCACACATCAGGCGCTGTGACACAAGCTTGACAATGGCTCAAACACAGAGGCTACTGAAACTTAAAATCTAAGAGTCCTGAATGGTCCATATGCATCCTTTGATGTGCTTGCCAAATCAATGACTCCATCATGAGTAAACGCTACTGGCCATTTGCATCCTAAGGCCAGTAGTGTTGGTGTTGCCAAAGTTCTCCAATCTGCAACAAGGTGACATCTCCAATTCAGAATTGAAACGCTATCGTAAATACATAAAACATCTCCAGATTCCAGAAGCTCATGCAGGTTCAAGTCTCTTTTGGGCAACATGATGGAGGAAAACTAGGACAGGTGGTGTTGATCTGTCTTCAACAACACCAGAGCTGGGGCCAAAAGGGTAGTGGTGGAAAGAGGTTATATTTTCCATCAGGCCAGAAATCCATGCTAACAGTTTGAGGAAATGTAAACAGGCAGTATACGGCACTCCAGGGAGAAGGCATTTGCACCTGCTTGAAGAGCTGGAAGGTTCAGTGGCCTTGCTTTTCCACCTGGGAGCTCGCAGTACTGTATGACAAAACCAAGATGGCAGCAGCTTCAGGTTATGCTCCAATTCTTTGCTGACCTTGTGAGAGAGAAAGCATACTTGACTCCTTGCCACTTAAGACAACAAAAACCCTCTAGAGAGATGCAGAAGGGCTGGGATTCTTGAAATCTGTACCTCCCCATCTATCTACAAACAGTCAAGGAAGAGTGCAAATGGTATTCCTTGACATTTCTAGGGGAAGGAGAGAGAACCCTGTGCTTGCATGTCTGGCTGAGGTTGCAATGGAATTCTCACTGCAGATGTCAATGCTCTTTATAATCCTGAGATTGCTACACAGGCTTGGCCATTGATAATTAAGAAACCCTGAGGGGTGTGGCGAAGCCTGGAATGACCTTAGAGGGTGCAGCACCCAGGAGCACTTGCTGTTGCAAAAATGCCTTATGCTAAGGCAGACCGGGGTGTGAGGACCATCACATCTGGTGAGCTCACAAAGTTTATGGACTAATGAACACATAGAATCACTTCATCATACCAGGTACCTTGTGGTCTCTCCCGCCATTTTACTTGTGCATACACACAAAGGATTTATGGCCACCAGGCTATGGAAAACAGTCTTATGAGAACAATTGCTGTTGCTCTGAGTCTGCTCCATCCACACTAGGCATTGTGTTTGTAGCCACTAAGACAGTAGATGCCTTACTGACAGCAATGTTCTGAGCAACTCAACATGGAAATGAGATAAAGGGATGAGAGTTCTCATACATATTCCAAAGAGCAACATTTATGCAGCTGATTTGGAGGCTGATGATTGGATCCTTGCCAGAAGCATTGTTTCTTGTTGCAATTTATAGATGCAAGGGCTGGTCTGCCATTAGCAGAAAATTTGTTGGGTGCTGGAACACAATCATTTAACGAAACAAACGTAGGACTGACCTCTCTTTGAAGGTACACATTTGAACCTTCCAATGCTCCTAAACTCCAGCAGAATGTCTTTGCTTCGGCTGCATTTGTGGCAAGTATCATCATCATCTGCATTACCCACAATCCCTTCTACATCATGGCAAAGCAGATGATGAATCTTCAGGAACAAATAATAATAATAATAAAGTAATTACTAATAGTAAGGATTTTTTGCAATCCATGGGTTTATATAAAATCCATGTTTTACATGTATCAAAATACATTATTTTCACAAAGCATATATAATAAAAACAATTGATAACACAAGTAACAACTCCTATTAAAGCTAGTAAGTAAGCCCCACAACCTAAAGCAGCAAAAAACAAATAAAATTTGCTAAAAAATCTGGCTAACGGGGGTATTCTTGCATATGAAAACATAGTAATAAACGAAGTAATAGCTAAAATAGGATTGGTTTTGGCTAAAGCACCTAAATCTATTATATATTTGAAACAGTTTTGACGTAATGCTAAAACTATGGCAAATACAGTGATGGTCATTAATACATAAATAAAAACACCAATTAATAACAATTGAATTCCTTCTATGGTTCCACATGAAAAATTGATAAAAAGATAACCTACATGTCCAATAAAACCATAAGTTAAAAGTCTCTTGACTTTGTTTTAGGCCATGGCAACTAGTGCTCCTAAGATCATAAAAGCAAAAAAAAATAGTTGTTGTCATGTTGGATCATAGAAACTGTAAATAAAAACGCGTACCATATTGGCAAGAATAGATATTTAAGGTGCAATACAAAAAAATGTTGTAACTAGAGTAGGTAAACCTTAATATACATTAGGTGCCCACATATGGAAAGGAACTCCTATGATTTTAAATAAAAAACCTACAACAATAAATAAAACAACCATAAAGATACCACTAGATTGATCACCAAACAAAGTTATTTTATATCTAGTGAAAATCTTAACTAATTTCACAAAGTTGGTAACTCCAATAAATCTATAAATCACGGAACAACCAAACAATAAAATTCTTGAGGAAAATGCACCTAGAATAAAATATTTTAAGTCAACTTCTGTGGAAAATTTACAATCTTTTTTTAATGCTACAATTACACAAAAACATAAACTTTGAAGCTCGATAGTTAAGTACATGGCAATTAGATCATAAGCTGAGATCATTAAAAACATATTGCAAGTAGAAAGCAAAATTAAGACAATAGATTCAAAAGCATTCAAACTCTTTTTTTTGAAGTAATATAAACACATAACTATAGTGTTAATCGTACTTATTAATAGAAAGATTTGGCAAAAATATGTAAAATAGTCTATTATTAAATTGTTATAAAATAAATTAACAACAGTTAGGGGTGCACCAGCAATGAGCAATAGGATGATTATTAGATATCGATAAGGTTCTTATTCTCGCCCTTGGTCAGAACCACATGTGCAAGTTTCCTTACATGTGGTTCGTCCATGATGACTTCTTCGAATTTACAAACCAAGACCCTTTAGGGCCAAGCCTACATAAACGAAACATAAAACTAATTATGTTCAAAGGTGGCATCATGCCATATTGTCTTTTACTTTGAAAGGGTTTATTGATTATATTTGTAGATAGATTAATTCAATTTGCTACTTTGCCCAATTGTTACCTCAATCATTCACCTAGGGTTGTTATGTTAGTGTAACAAGTCTTATTAGTATGAAGTTGAAAATGGCATTCAACGAATTTTTAAAAAATCTTTCTCACCTAATCGGCCTAGCTAGCTTTTAATGGCATTATCCCAAATCGCTTATTTGATTCTATTATATTTTCCAAGCGTGGCACGCATCCACGTGTTTTAAGTACAACATGTTATCACCTACCTCCCTTTCATCTGAACTTTTCATTCTAAAGAACATCATCATATGTTCAATATTTATTGCCTAGTGTACCTTTCAAAATACATTATGGAAGGATCTATCACCCATCAATTTTTGGCCAAAACTTTGGTCTATAAAGAATCTTCAAAAGTATTTTTATCATAGCGATATTTTTTCTTTTTGGCTACGCCCCACTTTTCTTGCTAGTCCTTATAGAGTCTATTTGGGTGATCCCTACTTTGCATGTTTGGTCATTTGTTTGTTGTTTAGTTATGCGTATGACTATTCTTGTTTGTTACAATTACGTCCGAAAGGTTGATTGTTTACTTAGGTCATCATAAATAATTAATGCATGCATTCCATTATTTCGAAAATATTCTCCCATAGCACAACCTGAATATGGTGCCAAGAATTGTAGAGGAGCAAGATCTGAAGCAATGGCTACTACAATAATGTGATATTCTAAAGCACCCACTTCTGAAAGAATCTGAACCAATTGTGCCATGGTTGAACTTTTTTGTCTGATTGCTACATACACATAATACAATTTTTCACTATCTAAGGTGCCCTGCACGTTGATTTGCTTTTGGTTTAATATGGTAGTTATAGAAATCTTTCCAGTTTGTCTGTCTCCTATTATAAGTTTTCATTGACCACAACCTATAGGAACCAAGCTATCTACCGTTGTCAATCTTGTTTGCATGGGTTCATGCACAAATTTATGTGCAATAATACCAAGGGTTTTAACTTTTACATGTCTTCGTTTTGTAGCACTTAAAGCACCTTTTCCATTAATAGGTACTCCTAACGCATCAACCGCATGCCCTAACAAGGCCTTTCTTATATGAACATCCACAATAAATCCAATGCGTTTGATAATATCTCCTTCTTTGATGGCGGTATCACTACCAAATATAACAATTCCTACATTCTCATTATCTAAATTTAAAGCCATTCCTTTCACATTGTTAGCAAATTCAACCATTTCCCCAACTTGAATTTTGTTTAATCCATAAACATGTGCAATTCCATCTCCAACTAAGACCATTTGACTGATCTCATCTACTTGCAATTTAATGTAGTAATTGATAATTTTTTGTTCTGATAATGTAGATAATTCCACTCCATCCAACTTATTTCCAATCAATTTGTTCATAAAGTAATCAAACCTTCTATCAATATTAAATAATTCCACAATCTGAACTTTCAAATTGTGCCCAATTTATCATTAAAGATGATAAATTGGGATGGGGAAGGGGGAGGGGATTTGACCAAGTTTCTTAGAGCCAATAAAGCAAAGAGGGAAAAAAAGATACGAAAAACAAATAATTTTTTAAGGTGTAGCAAAAATATTTGGGGGGATCAGAACATTTTTTTAATTTTATTTTCGTTATTTTTTCCCTATTTGTCAAGCCAATAAAGTAGCAAAAGCCTTATTATTCTCACTCCCATCATTTGAGCGCAACATCTTCACAAAAGGTCAACACTCTTGTTATTTTGGCTTGAAAATATTATGTTTGGTTTGAACAAACAAAACAAATTATTTGGCATGCTGTAAAACTGAGCTAAGCATGCAATTACTATACTACGAAATTGCATAGTTTCAAGATGGTTGTAGGCAAATTTTGGTTACTTTTTATTTGATTTGTCACTATGCGACATTTGTTCCCAAGGACTAGCAAAATCAAAATAGTGAAATTCTTGAGTCATCTCTATAGGTTCAAAAACCACACGTTTCTTTGAATCATCATAACGTACTTCCACATATCCACTTAAAGGAAAGTCTTTTCGTAATGGATGACCGTCAAAATTGCAATCTACTAATATACGAAGTAAATCGAGGTGGTTGGAAAAATAAACAAGTTCAGAAACCACACATTTCTTTGAATCATCATAACATACTTCCACATATCCACTTAAAGGAAAGTCTTTTCATAATGGATGACTTTCAAAACTATAATCTATTAATATACGACATAAATTGGGGTGGTTGGAAAAATAAACACCAAACATATCCCACATTTCTCACTCCCACCAACTAGTTGATGGAAATATACTAACTATCAAACAAATTGGAGCTATTTCATCTACACTGCTTTGTACATGAATATGTGAGTTATACTGAATACATAGAATTAAAAATTCCATCACAAAGTCGTAGTTTTCATGTGCACTCTTATGATATAATAAAGTGTTCTCCAAACTATGCAAGATGGTTTCCCATCATAGGCTCTCCAACTCAAGTTTACCTAAGGTTGTTTGCAATCATATGCCTTTAATTGTGTGCTTTTCTATGACAATTTTGAGGGGGGGGAGGCAAAAAAAGAATAATATATATTTTTTCCCACCATACATGGAGCACTTGTGACCTTACATTATAGCCAAAACTAACATAATGGTTAAGTTGATGCCCAGCCCTTAACATATAAATAAGTTTGCTTGTCCTTAACAAGATGGTACGAAATTTTATACAAGTGCTGCATGGTTGTCATCAACTCATGTCATGAAATGTTGGGTTAAATCCTATAACAAACACAACCCTCATTTTGTGTTACTAAGACATGTGCTTTGGATTAAAAGGTCAATTATTAACTACTTAAAATTGACGGAGATCACGCCATTGAAAAAGGATATCATAACATCATGTGGCTACAATCATACACAATTGTTCAAGGGTATTTCAATGAGCATAATTCTCATAGCACAACACACATAACAATGTGACACTCGATCTTTGTAAAAGTGGTTGACAATCTATATCATGTAATGCTATCATAAAAATTGCTAGTGATATACTAGAGGAAGGTGAGGATGACCTTATGTCTACATGGCCCTTATGGGCTGGGCTACACACATGCTATAATGGTAATTACAATAAGGAAACAAGGCTTTAAGGCAAAGTGAATCCAAAAAGATGACCTTAGTTCAGATTGTTCTCTACAACTCAAGGACATGAAGCTAGAATCACTAGTAATCGCAGTTAATTTCAAAATTTTAAAAATAAATTCTCTAACTAGAAGAGCGAAAGTGATTTGTGACCTTTACTCTCTTTTATGTAGGCATCAAAATCTACCATGTACTATATGCAGATGATTTGATAATGGGAGTGATCGGGCTGAAAAGTTTGATTGTTGAGATCAAAGATAAAATTTTAAAAATATCCAACAAAAAAATGAAAACTGAAATGAAGCAAAGAGGAAACTAAGATCACCCACAGAGCACTGCTGGAAATGCACTGCTGGAAATGCCGTAAAACCCTGCTTTCAGCCACTGAAGCATGTGGCACCACAGTGGAAGCGAAAGCTGCCATTTGGATCTTCATCCACAGATACACTGTTGCGCAAGCATTGGAAGTTGTGCGTGCAGAAGAAGAAGACGACTATTTGTAGTTTCGCTAGTTCCGCACGAGCAGATCTTGTATCTATTCGCATTTGCACCTTTTTTTTTAGCATTTGCTCCTTGTGCTGCTCTGCAGCAGTCGCAGCATTGGCTTTTTACGTGTGGACCGCCCTGCCTGTTTTTTCTCCTTCTCGCGACCATCCTTCTCTCTCTCTCTCTCTCTCTCTCTCTCTCTCTCTCGATTCCTCGACACCATACCCGCCGCCTCGATGGAAGCGCTTTCGGTGAACTCCGCTACTGCTGCGAAGGCGAGCTCTGCATGCGTCGCTTCTCCGACGGTCTCACGACAGCTGGTAATAAGTCGCGGCAGCATCGTTCTGGTTTTTCTGCCTGCTTTTCTTCTTCTTCTTCTCCTGCGGAAGATTTTGTGTTTTCTGTTCTGCATTAGTGTTTTTGCTCTGCATTCTCATTATGTTTCTGCCCTTCTTTAGAAGCCGTTCTGGGGGAGCTGTGGCGGCATAGGTACAACATCTATTGGCCTAGAGTTTTGATGTATTCTTCAGTGGCGAGAAAAACATGGGAATGTTTGGTCCTGTTCAGGATCTTACGAGTAGCAGCAGAGATCAGAAGAACTTCTTCGTTGGATGTTTGAAGTGTGCCGTGGTCTTTGTACTTTGTTTTGTGTGTCGTAGCTCCGATTCTTCGTAGAGGATTTTGTGAGTATCGGAGTCTTGTCTCGGGGATGTTGTGCATGTTGTCTGTCTGTCTTGTCTGTCTGAGAAACTGTAAGGGAAACAAACAATGTGTGATGCTCAAAGGTGCTTGCTTGCTTACTACAGTGTTCTTCGATCAAGGGAGATGCTTATTATGGTATTTCGTTTTCTTCTTCTTGCAGTCTGTAACAGCAAGATTCGACGGATTGAAAGCATATCCAATGCTAAAGAAAAGGCCAACTTCGGTTGCACTGGTTGCCTCGAGACATCATCATCCTTTACGCATCTCTGCCGTTGTGAGCAAGCTCTTCTGGGCCCCTCCTCCACACCCTCGATTTTTGGTTTATTGGCTCATCAGAGGTTGTAGTCCACGTTTGGCTGAGTTTGTCCTTTTTTTGTGGAGCACCATCATGGAATGCTGCTGCTGTAATCTCTCTTGAGGAGCAATGAGCAATGCACATCTCAAGGTTCTGTTCTTTTCTTCTAAGGGATGATGAAGATGTAAGGAACAACCATGATGCCTACACCATTCTTGATCAATTGTTGTGGCACCTGCTCCAGTTTTTTTTTGTGTTTGCTTATTTATTATGTGAGGTGTGCTCACTTGCTGCAGGCTAATGCAGATACCTTGGAAGTTGTCTCAACGCTCATCGCTGAGCAGTTGGCCATTGATGTATCTCAAGTACAGGCAGAATCAAAATTTACCGACCTTGGAGCTGACTCGCTTGACACTGTAAGAGTACTGTGAACAGCACTCAGGACTCTTATGCTGATCAATGGCACTTTTCGGTGTCAGGGTCTCCTCTTTTTTCTTCTTGTTGGAACTAAGATCTCTAGGGTTTTGTTATTTCATCATCTCTCAAGTATATTCAGATTAAGTTAGAGAGGATTGTAAGAATGAGGATCTTGATACTCAATCCTTTTTTTTTTCCTTGCATTTTGCTGTAATTGGGTGGTAGCAGGTAGTAGGATTCCTTCATGCTTTGTGTCATTGCTCCAGTGATACTATCAGATTGTTAGAGACTAGCAAGTCAAATTGAAAGGTAAGAGGCTCTCTGGAATTTATTCACTGCTTCATGCCAGTCTGCCTGCCTCTGGAAGAGACCCAGTGTGTTGAGTTTAAGTCTGCTGTTGGGTTGCTCAATCTTGACTAGCTGGGCTTACCTTGTTCTTTTCCAGTTTGGAATACCATCGGCTATGTGATTTGTAACTTGCCCTTCGTATTCTGAATGCTTTTGGGTGGGTGGATGCAGGTTGAGATCATGATGGCACTTGAAGAGAAATTCGACATCCAACTAGGTGAGGATAATGCAGAACAGATTGTGACAGTGCAGCACGCAGCAGACTTGATCCAAGAAGTTGTGGCTGCAAAGGAAGCATGAAGCATGACATTTTAGTGTTCCTTTCAAGAGGCTTTGTGCTCTTGAGGAGGATTGATTTATTTTTTTAAGGCCTGTGGAGCTCTGTTCTGGACATGGAGAGGGACAACTTTTGAATGGGGTTTCATTTCACATGGCCTTGTAGAAATGCTATTACCATTTCTATTGACATTAATGAAGAAACAAACATGGCAATCAGTTTTTGCTCTTCTTCAGTCTTATGTTCCTATTCTTTTTCTTTACCAGTGTGGCCTACTTTTGTTCCACGTATTAAACTTTTAGTCTTGTACTTTCTACATTTTTTTTTCTCACAATTTTCTACCCTTAAGACTATCTGAACAAACTCAAAATTGGGTCAGGTATGCTCCCTAACAACAAAACTGTGCACATTCTTCAATGCCAGGAAGCAAGGAATTATACTTGTACCTGTTGAAGCTCTGCCATATCAACATACTGTGAGAGAGAAGAGCACTGGCATGAGTGACTGATCAGCACACTGCCTTCATTAATTACGGCATTGATCTTGGAGAGTTGGTGGCATCTTTTATTGCAATGACCTGGAGCTCTTTGTGTCTGAAACTAAGGCTTGGGTGTCTGAAACTCTACTCAGATTGCGTGAATGGAGTACAATCTCATCCCCAAATGAATATATAGGAGCTCCTGAGCATTTCTGGCGGTGGCCTTGAAGGTCTGTCTGTTGCTGAAATCAAGATAGCTGAAGATGGGAACGAAGTTGAAACTCTGCCATCAATGTTGTAGGACAACAACACAAGGCAGCTGCAAATTGCTGATGACACAGTACGTTCATCCATCAAATGCATTGGCACAGCAATCGCTGATGACACAGTGTGCTCATCCATCTAACGCATGCATCATTGAATGGAAAACCTTTCTTCTGGTTGTTACAGGAAATGTGTGAGCCAACTGAATCTCTTATAACTTTTAAGCTGCGAGTAGCCAGCCTGCAGCAGACAAAAGGAATACAAACAGCCTAATTGATTTACAGAGTCTTGCTGTAAAAAGCTTTTTCAGGTCTGAGTGCCATGTGCATCCTGAGAGGTCTTACAACAAATGAACTGGCAGCTGCATGACTATCCTCCAATGGGGTTGCCATTCTTTCTCCCTTTTTCAAAGAAAGAACCGCTGGGTAAGTTAGGGTCGAGTACATAGACCCTTTACCTGCGGTTCTCAAAACCACAAGAACCATGTTTTTTGACCTGGAAATCATGGTTCTCAAAAAACCAAAGAACCTACCTTGAACTGTTTGGTTCTTTGCCAGTTCTTTGAGGAAAACTGTCAGTTTTTGAATATTTTCAAAAAACGCAAAATCTCTTTGATTTTGAAACCAAGAAAACCTAGAACTGAAGGTGATTACAAATCTCCAAAACAATGTTGCATTTTTGGGATTCGGGGACAATCTCAACAATGAAACTTAAGCAACTAGTTGCATAATGTCTCTACCCTAGGATGTATGAATGTTGTTGCAGTTATCACGATAGGCTAGGTTTTCCCGCATATCGTTGTTACAAGTTCAGCTTGTCACTACTAGTTCAACTTGTGATTGTTGTTAACCTTGAAGCATCAAAGAGAAAACAAAATACATTGAAAAGTGGACTAAATTGATCCGCCCTAATGTTTAGGGATTATTGATTTAGAAAAGGAAGGTTGCTTTTTCACTTATGTGATGATACATGAAACATAATTTTGGAGTTTGAATGCAAAACTTATTGACTTCTAATTAGTCCAATAAACTTAACAACACTTGACCTGCATTTTTGAGTTGGGGTTGAGGAGGGGGGGAGCATTTGTCCATATGTGATCTATAAATTCTTGTGATTTCTTAAGACC
>Ga0116229_10006150_pt1 | contig 19409 bp, 8 predicted proteins | sample S1TSphgellanicum_3_FD_87313 | JGI IMG/M metagenome (GOLD analysis project Ga0116229, IMG submission 87313) | Host-associated microbial communities from peat moss isolated from Minnesota, USA - S1T2_Fc - Sphagnum magellanicum MG | ecosystem: Host-associated > Plants > Peat moss > Unclassified... | reverse complement strand
TATATTCTATGCTTCTCCACGGCACCCACATCCGAATGGCTTTTTTTTTTGTCCCGAAACTCCCAAGGAAGAGTCTCGAAACTGTCCTGGTTTGGACTCCCGGGACTTTGAACGATCATAACTCTTTGCTTAGACCTCCGATTAGAATGAAGTCTGAAACAAATTTGTAGCGAGAGCTTTCCAAAATGTGTCGTGCTCCACCTGCACGCACCAGGGTCGGGTCGATTCTTGACTTTTAGTGGTCGGGAGTCAAACTGCCAATTTGACTCCTGACCCTTCTTTTTGCCATAACTTGTGCTGCAGATGTCCAAATGGTCAATGCGAGGTCATTTTCAACATCTACACTTCAATAGCTTTTCAATGATACAAAAAACACTCCAACATGAGGTGTTTTGACCCTTGCAATCAAACTCTGAAGTTTTGGGAATCCCAGAGGACTCCCAAATCCCAATTTCGGGAGTGTGAGTTTGATCCTCACACTTCCTTCAAAGTAGGGTTGCGACAAATGTAATGGAAATACAAGATCATTTAAATTGGGGATGACCTCATCAAATGCTTACTAGAAGCACCTTATAACCTTGAAAAAACTATTGACCTAGTAGTATCAATGACTAGAAATCTAGTAAAAAAGTTGTCAAGGAGGAAAAATCCCCTAGTTTAATTAGCCTAATTGGCAATTTAATGATTTCCTAATTACTAGTTGTATGTTTACACTTACCATCTCTTATTTATTAGGAAATGATGCTACTTAAGTTGGTTAATTAGTCTTTAAAATAGGATATTTGACATTTAGTTTGGCATTAACTAAAGATTTGTGAAGGAGACTTGAATTTTGGATAAGGGAAACTGGTTTGTAGGAGGGGATGAGTGTTAACCAATAGGAGATCAAATGCAAAGTACAAACATTTCTATTGCAAGAAAACTAAAGACATCAAAACAAAATGTTCACAAGCATGGAGCATAAAAGCAAGAAAACACCAAAATTCTTGTCATAACAACACAAAACTTGCAACAATGAAAAAAGACTCCAAACTTCAACACCAAGAAATTTAAGCAAGAAGCCAAAGCCAAAAGTTTACCACCTAAATTAAATAAAAAAAAAGTAATAACCAAAAAGGTAACCTAATTACTTTTATTTTTTCCTACTCTAGTAACTAATAAAAATCTAAGTAGTTGAACTTGATTTCTTAACAATGAAATGACCTTGTGACTTATGGGGTGTGGGGACCTTGTGTATACATGTGGTATTTCAAGGAAAAGATGTGTGCTTGTCTTTACCTTTGGATTTTAAAAATTTTTTATTCCTTCATTTCTTTAACAAATAGTGAGTTTGTTTGTTTAATGTAGAATCACTAGTAGAAATTTTGGGTTTTGTAACTATCATTTGCGATTAAAATTTAATTACATGTGACACATGCAACTACAAATTTGTATAATTGCTTAAGACAAGTTGCACACAACATTTAATTACATACAACATTACGTATGCAACACATATATATGATGTTAATATACATGTTCATCCATACATATCAATTCAAATGTAGTTGCACCTTATATGCAACTTTCCTTGCAACTACAATGCAATTAATCAAAGTACGACACATGTTTTAAAATTGGACAAATTGTTTACAGGTAAATGTCACTTTTAATTTTTTTGTATTTTCAAACTTAAAAATTCATTGGATTAATTTGAATTGTTAAATTTTCTACCATTAGAAGGATGACACATGGCACACCATGGAACATTCATTGACCATTTGACATGTGTCCATTTTAAAACACTAATTATATGGTGACACATGGCACTTAAGGCCCACTTATCCTTTATTTTTAAATAGTAATTAATGAAATTTAGATCATCCAATTTAGGGTTAATAAGATGTTGACACATGGTGCTTAGGTAAATAGGTAATTATTACACCCTATTAAGTAAGTAGGTAGGCTTAAGTATGTAAGTAGGTTGAAAGGTAGGCTTAAACTAGATAGGTAGGTTTAAACTTATCCAATTTTTGTTGGGTTTAACCATTTAATTAGGGTCAAAAACATTTTATTAACTCATCCCCAACGACATTTAATACTTGGTTTGTGAACATGGCTATTGCACCTATTTATATATTGTGCAAAATTGGAATGGAAACCAAAAGATATGAAATAAAAAATTCCATTGCAAACATCACCAACTTAGTTACAGATCAGATGCAATTATTATATTAGTATTTAATATGTTTTGTATTAACTAGGTTTACTTACAAGCTATACATCAATATATTAGAAAAATAATAATAAATAGGTAATAATATATATAATATAATGATAAATTTTCAGTAATAATGTTAATTATTATAATTATGATGACATGATATTTTAATAGTTATGATTATTTGAAATGATTAATAATAATATTAAAATACCCTAAACCCATAGCTTAGGATGTTTAGGTATTTGTAAGTTAACTAGTGTATTGTACTAACCATAGGTATGTTAACATAATTAATTATATTAAAATATAATATAATATTAAATTATTTATTATTATATTAAATATTATAATACTTATTATTATAAAATATTAATTTAATTTAATTTAATTTAATCATTACCTATAACATTTAAGTAATAATATTATGATATTATTAATTCTGAAACAACAACAATAATAATACTTAGTAATATCAACTAATCATATTCATATTCATATTAATCTTTATTGTATCACTATGAAGGTGGGGCATTTTTCAAAAATTGTGGGTACAAAATGTTGTTCATTATTTCTTAATTTCTTTTTGTTTCATCCAATTTACATTTTTTAAAAAATTCCAAATAAAATAAAATAAAAAATTTCTACTTGCCAAATCAAATACTTAAATATATTTGACAAATCAAATTTTAAAACTTGCAATACATATTTTAACCATGATTAATTTAGCCTAATTTATTTTAATTTACTTAACCATGGTTAATTTAACCTAATTTAATTTAATTTAATTCAGTTTAGTCATAATTATTTTAGCCTAAATTAACTTAACTATGGCTAGTTTAACCTATCATGTGCTACCATATCAACACCTACACGTATTGTTATCCACACACATAAACAAAATAACAACATGATACCCAAAATGGTGCAACCCAAATCAAAGGAATTCATTTGCAAACAACAAAACATAGGATTCGAAGTTTAGAACACATAAAAACATAAAACCACACAAGATGTGCAAAATGAAAAACTGTGAAAACACATAAAAACTGCAAAACAGAAAAATAATATTTTGAAATCTCAAATCACCAAAAATGATTTGAAATCACACAACAAAGGATTATATCCCAAATGCAAAAAAGTTCAAACCTATTCACACGAAAATTAGTTCCCAATTAAACTAACTACTAAACTAAGTTAGTTCAATTGATTAATATTAGGCTTAATTAAGCTAGATTTAATCCTACAATTAAATAAGAACACTTAATAAACCTAATTTAGTTTAACTATGGTTAATTTAGGTTAGCCTTAATTAGCATGGGTTTAACCTTAATATTAAAGGTACATAATATTACTATACATAGCCTAGGTAGATATAATAAGTATATTAATTTAAGTATGTATTAGTTTAGGCCATTATTTTTATGACACATGTCATGTTGTATACATTTAGTTGCATGTTAGTTGCACACACAACTATATGGCCTAAAAATTATATAGTACCAAATTTGTAGTTGCAAACATGACCAATATAATTGCAAACAACAAGAGTTCTACTACTAAATATTGTAGTTTTTTGTTTATGAATAAAGGTCACTAAATGGTAGTTGCATCATTCAAGGTGCCATAAGTAGTGGAAAGTAGTTACAACACACATGAACAAGACAATTTTTATTGAAAATAATGCTAACAATAGGTTAAAAGTAACTAGTCTTTTGGATCAATTTACTATCGAAGTACAAGGAGGTGGTTGGAAGATAACTACCTTCTTGCTTTCATTCTAACATATTGGTCATTCTAGTTTGTTTCCATTTTAATTTTTTTCTATAATATTTACTTAAAATGCAAGGTTGCCTTTGTCATATTATTATCATGGTGTTGTGTTTTCCTTGAATTTGTTACTAACTTACATGACAACCTTCACATGAATGGATTTAAGGGGCTATTGAGTTCATGGCCATACTAAAGTTTTTATGTGCTTCTTGGTGATTTTGATCATGTATGTGTTCCATCTTTTTCTTAATAACTTATTTAGCTCCAAAATATACTTAACTATTAAAATGGTTATTTCCAATTTTTATCTAGAAAGTTTAATTTCAAAAAACCAAGAACTTTATGTTGCACATAAAACCTACATTTTAGCAAAACATTGGGCTTTCACTTCATCCCTAAAATAAATAATAATTGTGAAAAAACCCAATGGCAATTTATTTGCATACATATTTCAATCCTTGCAAAACATTGTTGGTCTAGGTTTCCATTTCCTTCCACATTTCACCAATAAGTTATTCTTTCGAATCAAAAACCTTTTTGGTCATTTGTTCATCCTCCTTTTGTGAATGCTATTGTAAATAAAAATTGATTTATTAGTAGATAAATGTCTTTTTATATGACATATTTACATGGAGCTCATGCTTTAGTTGTTGATAAATATTTGTCATAGTAATGGCGTTGAAATTTGTTTTTTTCAACATTAAAATCAGATAGTATTTCATAATTTTTGCATTTGACACCATCTTTTCCAAATCCAATAGTTTTCACCTTTTGCTTTGATGAAACCTAAATACTAATATGTTTTTAAATATAAACATTACACAAATTTTGAATGCATAATTTCAACCACTATGATATTTTTGGCAACAAATATGAAACCATGAATATAAAAAAATAATTGTGTAAATAACTACCTACAAATTTCACATGGAAAAATGGAAAACAAAAGGACAAGTGTCGCAACCCTAGCCTTGGGCTTGCAACCAAGGCAAAGGCTTGCAAGGGTGCGGGCCAAGAAGGAAGCCTGGGAGTCACATCTCATGTTCCCGAGAGTGTAGGAAAGTGTGAGGGAATGAACCCTCACACTCCCAAATGAGCTCCCACTTTGGGACTTGGAGTCCCAATGGACTCCCAAATTTTCAGAGAATAATTGCAAGGGTCAAACTCATTGGATTAAGTTGTTCCATATATCATTGAAAAACTCTTGAAACGTAGATGTATGAAATGGGTTTGCATGACCCATTTGGACACCTAAAACACAAGTTATGGTCAAAAGAAGGGCCGGAAATCAAATTGGCAATTTGACTCCCAACCATTAACAACCAAAAATCGCCCCGATTTCTTTGCATGCAGGTGGCATGTGACATACCGTTGAAAAGCTTTTGACAAGGTCTACAACGTTTTTCCAAACCTCATATCAATCAAAGGTCTGCGGACAAAGTTATGGGCCCCCAAAGTTGCAGAAGTTCTAACTTTGGGAATTTCAGGACTCCCACTTGGGAATCTCGGGACAAAATGCCATTTGGATGCTAGTCCCGTGGCTAGCCACATAATATACTATAAGGGGGAAGGTGATGGCTTCCCCCAAGTCCGGGTCGTGGTGAGTCTTGTGAATCTAAGTTTACCCGTGGCTTGTTCTAGCATCAAAAGTACTCCAACTATGCACTAACCGACTTGTTGTTTGGTTTGTGCAGGTCTGTGTGAGTGATTGAATGCTTATCATTCTTCCTAGTCTCATCCTGGAGCATCCTAGAGCTCCGGCACACCCCTCTACCCTCAAAGTGCTGCGAGCCAAAGAGCGTGCACCTAACTCCTTGTTCTTCCACTGTTTTAACTTTAAACTCACATTTGAATCTATCAAGGAGCTTGGGAACACGTCACATGCAATTGAAATACCATATCAAATGCCTTTATTCAAGGTCCATGGTGTTAGTCTCTTGATACTTCCAACACCAACAATGTTACCTACTACCTAGACAATAATTGTTACAAACTTAACAATACAAAAGAATAGTGGAAACTATTGCCAAAATAGGTAATTGATTTGGAACAAACCATATAATTACAGCTATCCTACTTACATGCGTCCAACTTCTTAAATTCCTTAGTTGTATGACAAAAAATCACATCAAAAACAACAAATAATCAATCCAAAGCTAATTAGAACACCCACTTTTACTTACAATTCCTTAACTTATAATTTATTACAACTATGTAATGACATAATTTAATGGAAAGCTATCGATCCCTCTTCATAACCAAGACATCACAAAGCATAATTTTTTTGAGTTTTGAATTCAACCTAGTTTTAAAAAGGTAATGGATAACAATATTTTGTATATTTCTTATATGGAAAGCTTAGCTAACATGTCTAATTGATCAACACCAAAACACTCAAATAACATTAGAAAACACATTCAAGTTGTTACCACATGCTCAATGAATAATGTTCATCAATCATGTGGTTCATGATGTTTTATTATTTTATAATGTCTACTTCAAAACACAATATCATATATCAGTTAGGACATTAAACACCAACGGGATGAACATATTTTGCAAACAATGCATATGGTATGTTGCACATTCAAACAACAAGATGTGTTATTTTTCTTGAGGTCACTGGATCAAGTTTAAAAGGATTATGGACATATTAAAATGCATAGAATCAATATATTATAATATCCATAAATGATTTTTAAGACTATGGTGATGAATTGGACAAACAGGTGTACACATACCATTATGTTTGTACTTGGAATCTATTTTATAAAATCCTAACAAGAGTGTGAATATTTTTTTACCCATGTCCAATCATGGCCCTCTTTTTATTTAAAGATGAAAAAAGGTCCAAACAACCATTATAAATGATGCCTACCTATGGGTGAATACAAGCACATATTCCATAAGCAAATTGAATCATGCATTAGGTGGACATGTTTAAAGAGAAATTCCATTTTCATTCAATAGTTACAAAATACTAAACATTTGCAAGAATGGGTTTTCAAGTAGTTTTTCATTGTTGTTCTATTAGATCACACCAACCCCAAAACTTATGCATTACCCTCACTCCTTTCAATAGTCTTTGTACTTGTTGATAAGCTTGACTTTTTACAATGGCATCCTTGGGCACAATTCAAATTCATTAGCTAAAACTACAATGTAAAACATCTACAATAGAATTAGGATTATTTCGTGTTGATACTCTATGATATTGCAAGGAATAACATGAAGGAATTTTGTTCCCAATTACATCTTTGCCCTTTCCATATCATAATAAGATGCTACATTTTGAAGACATGATTGTGAAATGTTCACCAATACATTTTTGGTTCCTTTCTCATCATTCCTTTCAACATAAAAATTAATGTGTAGTAAATAATTTGTGCATCTAAATCATCAAATAATGACTTGGTAAGCAAGAATCATGAATAGAAATTTAGGTTACCAAGGACTTAGAAAACAACCTATCCCCAAACTTTAACACTTCAACATAAACAATGTAGATCATGAATTACAATTTGGGCATTCCACATCTTCTAACCAATTCCAACAATTGCAACAAAAGCTTCACATTTGTTTAATGAACTTAGACTTTCTAAGTAGACCAAAAAAAAAGCTAATGGACCAAATTAGATCATTTAATAATGTGGCTACACAAAATTTGGCATATTCCAATGCAAAATCATAATACCCATATTTGCTAGTATTTCAATTGAACCTTGGCCCTTTGATTATGCTAGGAACATCCTCGAATGTCATTTCTAGGGACAATCCTTTCAAATTGTGAAGGCATGAGAAGATGTGAAAAGACACATTAATGAAGGTTTTTTCTACACGATGCTTATTACCTTAGGTGCAAATGGGATAACACAAGTTGGACTTGCCCATGATGGATTGCTTTTGACTACTTAACACATAGTGGTAGTGCTTGTGAAGATGTGGTAAGACTATGATTGGTAACCAAAATGCGATGGATTAAAAACCAATGATTTTCACAGACTAAAAATACTCATTTTTTCATCATGACATTATACTATTATGTAAATGTTTGAATATTGATTATACATTATTATAATGCCATTTTGAAAGCATTTCAAGTCCCTTAAAAAATGAAAAAACATTGAAAACATTTTTATGTCTACTTTTGAGTATTTTATCATCATTAAATTCAATCCAAATTATTCCACATGTTTCCATAATACATTAGAAAGGGCATCATGTAAAAATATTTTAAACTTGCAACATTAATATAATTTTTGACATAAAAAACATGAAAAATTAAACATTTGATCATTACATGTGTTGTAGTACATTTTAATGTGATTACATTGTACACTTATTATTCAAATGTAAAACTCTTAACCAACAATAATATCATGCCTTGTCTCACTCTTCTTGGGACATTTGGAAAGTACTTAAAGAACTTTGTTGGTTAATTTCTATTTAATGTTTTGTTGCACACAAGTTCAAAGACACAAACCCAAATCAATGTCTCCTTCTTTGTCTATTGGAAAAGGAATCATGCAATAAGGAATAGAGTTGGAGTTTGTTCATCCATCCATGCCATCAAATTTATCTCCAAATGGGGGGGGCGGGGGGGCATATTGTCATGATAAGCTTTGATGTTTGTTTGGGTGTCTTGATTTGCATGAGGAACTCAATGTACTCCAACCATCCACACATTTACATCACAATATATAAAACCATTTGGTATAGATAGGTCTATATAATATGTATCACTAATGTATTATTTGTAGACTAAAAGATTAGATATAATTTTATCATGAAATATAAATACATTGAAATATCGATTAGCAAAATCCATGATGTTGATTTTGAAATCTTGAACAAGCAAAAATTATGTTATGAAATTTAAATATATGCAACATGCATATTGCAATAACTAGGATGTTGAACTTCAAAATAAGTTCAACAAGTTAAATGCCCCATATTGCAACACCTATGTTCAACTTACTATAAATAATATGTATGTTACATGGATAAAATTATGAAATTCAAATACATATGATATGTGTATTGCAATAACTAGGATGTTGGACTTGAAAATAACTTCAACAAGTTAAAAACTCCATATTACAATACCTATGTTCAACTTATTGACTTGCATATGTATATTACATTCATATTGCAATACTTATGTTACACTTATTGGCTTGCATATGTATGTTATATTCATATTGCAGTACCTATGTTACATTTAATGGCGTGCATATTTACGTCACATTCATATTGCAATACCTATGTCACAAGGATAAGGTTATGGAACTCGAATATACATGACATGCATATTGCAATATGTTCAATGTTAGCCCTAAAATGTCAATACATATGTCATGTACTGTATTCTAAATTACATAATAATATATAACCCAAAATAAAATGTGCATTGAACACACTTACCGAATTTATTGTAATGAGCCCAAAAATAATTGTGAAACTCAACGCCCAATCATATCTAAATCTATTCTCCCATGTTTGCCCATGGTATGTAACCTACCATGACATCCAATACATTCCCAAAACCTTGCTAAGTTTTGGGCATGAAAACAAGGGAGGTTGCATCTTGGACATGAACATGTTTCAATGGGTGAACTATGGTGTACTCCAATTTGTGTCCCACCTATTCTTTAAACAAGTACAAACATAAACTACATTAGATCAAATAGATTATAGTAGATGGGTACACATCTTTACTTGCCAATAACCATGAATATGTTTTATCATGGCCACAAATTAACAATGTTTATGTTGGCATTGGAATACAAAATCAAAACAAAAGGTAGATGTCATAATATATATCAAGAAATGCAAACATGTACAAGGACATGCAATATTAATGTTATACTACTAAAGCATTGTTAAACATATGCGATACATGTAATTGCATTACATTTTGAAATAATACTTATGTCCTAGTATTGTACCTAAGTTATATGCAAACAATACCTATGTTTCATTTTTGACTCCGGGTTACAATACCTATTATATCATTGTTATAAACATTACAAAATATTGAAACATTCTCAAAACTATGCAATAGGGTCCAACCATGCTAGAAAGAATCACACATGCCCCTTGAAACCATTGATTTTTCGGTATTTTTTAAAGAATAGTCTTAAAATATTTTTAATGTGTCTTTAAAAAAACACTAAATTTTTTTTTTCTTATTATTATTATGTTAAGGTGTATATTAAAAAAATCTCAAAATATGTCCAATTTTTTTTTCAAATTGTGCTTTTAGTGTTAAGACTATTTTTAAGCAATGGTTACGAGTATTTAAAAGTGTAAATTATGTATTTTTCACTCATTAGATTGATTCCAAATTTTTACGATATGTACATAATGTATTCACAATAAAATTTTATAAAGAATTATTCTATTTAAAATTTTGTTTTATTTAACAATCCAAAGTTCAAAAAATTAAGTAATGGTTACAACTATTAATGGTACATGTTAGTATGACTACACCCAATATCTATGTTCCAATTTTGCCTAGATATTACAAAACCTATGATATCACTATTATAACCATTACATATTATTGAAACATTATCAAAATTATGCAATACCTATGATTGTAGTATCCCCAATTTCAATATCTATGTTTGTGTGCTATATAATAGTGTCAACACCTAAAATGCCATAATTTAATATGTAATTGAACTTGAAATTAAATCATTTATTATATTATTTATCAATATGAAAAATAAAACAACAATCATGAATGAAGTGAAAGAGGGTTTAATGGTATTTCAAAATGCAATGTTTTCAAATGTCATACTTTCATATTGCACTCATTCATTTATATTTTTCCTCAATAAACCCTAGTCACCTTTCCCTTAATAATGTGTAAACCTTAAACATATTAACAACCCCATGTTGATTTTATTGATTTAATAAAAAAAAAGGCCCTCATGATTCTAGACTGGCAATTTTAATGGGCTTGTGTTTTGGGACTAGGGGAGGAAGTTAACTTTTTTATGGAAATAAATAAAGGAAAAAAAATTCCCAAAAGTGGAGGGAAATAAAAGCCCACACTTTGTTACTTTGAAATGATGGACCCACACACCCCCATTTTACAACAATGGGATCGAACTAAGATGTTCTTCATCTGTTCGTGTTCATCATGGTAATTGATACCAATGTGGGTGTGATTTCACCTTGGTTGGGCCTCAAATTGTTTGCAACCAATTGTTCGTGATGATACCTGACTTTCAATAATTAGCTAGTGAAGGATTGTGATTATTTGTAAAATAATTATTAGGCCAATATTTGAACTTATAAGGGCTCAAAGGAGGGTGATTTGGTCATCCTTTTTTTTGTAATATGGTTTTAAAAACTTGTGCCCCATCTTTGGGCGCACCCATAGTCGTTGAAATCATGGCATTTGGTAAAGTAAAAACAAAGATATGTGCTCCCTAGTAGCTTGGTTTGCTTCTCATTGGTGTCATTTTTGTTGTTCAATTTTGAACCTCCTTCATCTTTCTCTTTTCTATGTGCAAGTTGTTTTTATCACCTTTGTTACTCAGCTTTAGACCCTATGTGTGTGTGTAGGTCATTGACATCACTTTTGTTATTTAATTCCAAAACTTTTTTTCTTTCCATGCAAGTTGTTGACATCCCCTTCGTCACTCAACTCCAAACCTTTCCTCTCTATGTAGGTCACCCAACTCCACACCTCTCTTTATCTCACAAAATTTTATAAGGCATGAACTAGAAACATTTTTTCAAGTAGTTAAGCATTTCATTTTGGTTCCATCAAATAAAATGAGGATACCACCCAAGCATCAGGTACACCATGCTCAATAAGAGGTTGTTTATAGCACGAAAAAAGTCTTTAGATCTTTATAATGATAATTGAAAAACTAGAAATAATAAAATTTTATAATTTTGACATATATGGACCAAAAGTTCAGCAAATAATTATTGAAATATGGGTCTTGCATATATATATATATAGGTCCATAATTTAACAAAATAAAAGCTCACCATATGAGTTTTATGGGAAGGGTTGACATTCCAAATTTCACCAAAACTAGTAAAACTAATACACTAACTATCTTGTACTATATATTTTCCATGATCATTTACAAGCAACAACATACAATGATATGTTCTAGAGTATGAGTGATCAATAAACAAACACCAAACATCTAACACATTGAAGGTTTGCTAATGGTACGTTGCTACTTTCCATGTCAGATTTTTTTTTTTAATGTGTTAAAAAATATTAAGCTAGCAAATTCACGTGATAGCTTGTTATAAGACCATATTGTACAAAAAATTGGCTTTTTGCATGGTAGAACATTTTTTTGCAATTAAAATTGGTATCATATTATTATTTGGTTCCTATATTTTTAAGTAAAATTAATTAGGCCATTTTTATTGATTAAAATATTTAAAGCTAGTACATAAGGTTTTGGAAGAAACCGCAAAAAAGATTTATACTACAATGACCAAAAAAAAGGTTTATACAACAAAAACCAAAGAAAAGTTTACATTATAAACATTGAAAGCATTGCTAATGTGAAGGGTTGTAGTAATTAGCATTTGGGAAAAGTGGTTTTTCTTATAGTAATGGACAACAATAATCTATGTGTTTACTAATCCCAAGATAAAAAAATTCACAAAATAACTTTGTGGCCCAATATATTATTGTTTAGCAAAGTCACTTCAATGGCTATTTTGTTTTATTAATGGGGATCTTATCACATTCTTCAATGAAAGGATTGAAACAAGGGTTGTTACTTGACACCTTGAAGTTCTAGAATGTATGGTTAGAAGTAAAAAAATATTTTATGTGTCATGGGTAGATGCACATAACAAAAATAAGGGAACACACGGTTTCCTAAGGTGCAAAAAAACTATGATTGGGTAATAAGGTCCATTTTTTTTGCTTGCAGGACATGGATATCAAATCAACAAGTCTATTGAAACTTGGGATTCCTCATGCCACTTATAACTTTATGTTTTGGGGTTGTGATGAAATGGGCCTAGGTGTGAGGCTCTTGCCATTTGCAAATTGTTCAAGCTTAAAAACCATAATGGTACCATTTATAACAAAAAAATACATCTAGAATGTCTAAATAACTTGGGTTTGGAAGGTCCACAAATAATTTGGATTACAAACTTGTAGATTAGACAAATACTATCGAGGTTTATACATATAAAGACTTTAGAATGGGGTTGTTCTAAATATAATATACCTATTTTTTTGGATCTAAATTTATTGCTTGGAAATATTATTGTTGATTTTGGCTCATATACCCAATGGATTCAAAAAGTAATGTGAGCTTATTTGTATTTTTTTGATAAAACAAAAATGGTCCCCACATTATGGGCATTAAAAAAAAAACTTCTTGATTTGATTCAAATTAAACAAATTGTTCAATCAAAAGAATATATATATATATATATATATATAGTTCAATTGCCTTCATCATTCAACTTTAGACCAACAATTAATGCTCATGACTATTGACTTGAAAGAGAAAGGGGGTAAATTTTGCTTAAAATGATGCCATTTACCCCCCTTCTCTCATTTGCCCCCCCTCCTTCTTAGGTCACGGGCATCATTTTAACCATTGTGGTTTACAAATCCTTTTTCACCCACACCCTTTTCCACACCCTTTCTTTGTAACTAAACTCTTTAGAGGAGTTTAATTATCTATAGAAGTCCCCCCCAGCCCCCCAATGATTTGTAATGCATTGTATTTTGGAACTTCCTACCCCCCCCTCCCCCCCCTTTCCCAATGCATTTCCTTGTTTTTGTTGTCTTGTTTACATTTGAATCCCCTCGTCTTGTTTGTCTTGTTTATCCTCTTGTTCTTTGGAATCCAAACCCCTTCACACCTTCCCCATCTACAAGTTATTACTCCAATCTAGTTTGTTGCAACCTTGCTATAACATGTCCCTTTTGCTACATTTTAGCTCTTGTTCTAACCTTAACCTCCCTTTGACTATCTAATCTTGCACCAAGATTCACACCTTTATATAATAACGGATGGGGCTTTAAATTGACTACAAAATTTTAGTGAAACCTATTATTTGTTTCTCATATTATAGTTGTTGTCCAAGCTACATTCTCTTACATGTTTTTTTGCTACTCGTTAAGTTGCTTTCTCAACTAGGGTAAGGGAATCAATAACATCCTTAAACTTTTTATCTTCCTTCTCCTTCCTCTTTTGTTTTTTGATTTCTTCGACTACCTATTTGTGTATTCATTAGAGGTTATTACACGTCATTTGTCATAGTCTACTAATAGTTTTTTGTATTTTCTTTTCCTTGCAAGTAGATGAGGCAAGGACAACATATTTGCCAAAAACAAAGCCTCTTGAATTGTGGTTCTAGGGTTTTGGCAATATTGCACTTCACTTATAGGTCCATTTGGAATAACTCTTAAATCATAGATAATTTCCATTAGACTTCTTTCCTATATGATGTAGGAATAGGATTGTTGGGCATTTCCACATAGTACTTTAAGTCCTTTTGTTCTTGGACATTCTTGGACATTAACTTCAACCTCCATTCTAGCATCTTTAATTATTGTTGTTATGTTCAACAATTATGTAGCAACTATATCTTTGCCCCCATTGAATATCATTAGTTGTTCCATTAAAACTCACATTTTTTTCATTTTAAATGTTTATAGTTGTATACATTCCACTTGGCCTGATCTTGTGATCTATGGCCTTTGCATTGAATGGCCAAATCCTTCTATCCGTAAACTCATTCTTAATGTTTTTCTTAAACAAAGATTGGTGTCTATATAAACTACAAGTGTGCATTTGTTTGGTTTATAGCGATTATTTATAACCATTGCATTGTCCTTTTCTTTCTTGAAAGTCATTTTGAAAGGTTTGAAACAATTCACATTTAATGGCTATAAAGCATGAGAAATGTGAAATTGTAATGTAAGCATGTCCAATCCAAATTCCTATCTTTGTTCTATTGTTTTAATGTAACATGTGACCCATGTCCATCTAGAATTAATAGATGTTAATTGTATTTTGTGATGCCACTATCATGAACATGAAAACTACAAAGATGAATGACAAAAGGATAGGTTTAAATATAAATAAAAAACAAAGGATCCAAAACAAGAACACAAAGACAAAAATCATGAACACAAAGTGTGTAAGACCAAGGTACAAAGAGATTTTTATTATGATAAAGTAAAATAAACAAAACATAAACAAAAAAAAAAACAAAACAAGGTTAGGTGTAAACACCTTAGATTGATGTTGAGCATATTAAAAATAATGGGGATCCTACTTCTATTTATACGTCTTTGGGGACCTCTCTCAAGGAATGTACCATGGAGGTTTCCATAAGCCCACTAACCAAAGAATTTTTTTTAATGCTTCTTAATTATAAGTATACTATAGGTTAACTATGGTCAACTAAAGTCAAGTTAGAGTTAACTAAAGTAAACTACAAATAGACTGGAAGAACTCAAGAATTAACTAAAATTTAATTAGAATTGAATTAAAAATGAATTTGAATTGAATTAAAAGTTAACTAAAAATGAATTGGGAGTTAATTAAGAATGAACTAAGAGTTAATTATTAGTCATGGATGAATTCCATACGAATGAACTTCATTCATCATATGAAATTATGTTTGTGACAACCACCTAAAACTAACCTCTTGAAAAATGATACAAATTCTTTGAATACAAAAAAATCATCCATGTTTTCCTTTACATCATGACCATGCATGTTCTTTTTTTTGATGTTTGATGTAATTGTTTTTTATCCTTTTAACCCTATATATGTGAAACCCTAGCAAAAGGATTCTTGTTGCATTTAGAACATAGTTTACAATTAGTCATCCCCTAAATTTGGGAATGGTGCTATAAACCTAATGTGAACCCATTTTGGCCCTTAATTAGTGTTATGCCTGAATCCTTATCTTATCTAAATTCCATATATGATTTATTATAATTGTGTTGAATTTATTTTGCTTGTAAGTTTTGGTAGAAATAATCACAAGACTTACTTGTCAAACCTTGTGTTTAATAGACCTAAAATCTTTTAACAAGTCAAACATTTAACTCTAGATGTCAATGTTCAAACTAATAATATTAGGAGTTTCTAGGAACTCCATTTCTATCTTTGAAGGGGGTTTAGTCTAAATAAGTTCCACCACCTTCATTTTGAATTACTACAAGGTTATGGAAAGTCCACATTCTTGCATATTGAATGTCCAAGCCACAATTGCTACATCTTCTTCCTCCATGAACACACCTTGTGGCCCTTGTTTCTTTGATTATGTCCTACCATTCAAATGATTTGAAAAAGAAGTTAGAAGGATGTGCCAATGTTTCTTTGTTTTTTTCAAAGTAGTATGCCCACTTTGTATTACATCCATTGTTTTTTTCCAAACATTCAGTTGTCCATTTGGTTCATTGGTGTGGGGTAAAAATTTGATTCGGTGTTCTTATCTTTTATGGTTGTGTTGTAGGAAGGACATTCTCTTTATCTTTATCTGTTGCTAACTAGTCCAACAATCCATTTCATCACTTATGAGTTACATTTCATATCATGATTAAATGTGGCACCTTAACCCTAGTCTCCAATTAGTTGGAGGAGTCCACTCTAGGCTTACAAAAGGTACACATTTCAACCTTCCTATATTGCTTCTACTTTTTGATCTTATGAACATCCCCTCTACAATTAATTCTAATTAGCATCCCATGTACATTCAATTTTGGTTTTGTACAACAAGGTTCTTTTATCACATTCCACCAAAAAAAAACACCATATTTTTCCCTGTTGCATATCCTATGAATCCCACGAAATTTCAATTGTTCCCATTTTCTAAGTAGCTTATAAAGCCCCAATCTTCACCTTTTTTCCAAAATTTAAACAAAGGAAGAAAACCCTCTTTATAAAAGTTTGCAACAATATGGATAGAAAAATTCTCTCATACAAATTTCACAATTCCCAACATTTAGGTTATGCAACTTTCGGAGTTTCCACCAAAACAAATATCACTTCCCATGCCTTTTCAAATCCAACAAAACAAAAGTCATAATAACCTTAGGTGTACAAAACTTAGGGTTGTGAAACAATTTCAGGCCATATTTCAAACTCCTTAAATATTTTCATCATTTCCAAACATGCCTATATTCAACAACATCTAATTAATTTCCTATGTCCAACCTAATCCTTGATACATAGTAAAAGAGTTCTAGAAAGTTTCAAATTTAAACATGGGGCATTGCTAGCACATTAAAAAAAAACAAATTGCCTTTAAAGGTTTGAAGGAAAATGTGCTTAGGTTCCCAAGACCAAAAACCCCCCATCTATCAATCCACTTCCACTTAAATCCCTCTCACCACATCCTCGTCGCATCCAAGTAATCTCCACATCATAAACTGCATTCATCGAACAATGCACATCCAAAGGTTGAAAATCCATTCATGAAATGCAAACCAACAAATGCATAAAATAATACCAACATCTTGCCGTCACAAGCTCCTTCTTGACAAACAACAACCAAAAGAAAATCACTTACAACAAATAATAAACACAATCTAATGCAAAGAAATCAACATTGTAAATAAGCTTGACTAAATCTTCATGTTTCACATGATTGTCAACTATTGAAAGTTTTGGCACTTTTTACTTGTCATCATCATGTGTAGACTTTCATTCATTAATTTAAATCTTCATCCAACATATTCCAAATGCAATTTGACACCACAATAGCTACTCAAGTTAATGGACAAAGTGTGTTAGACATAATCAAAGAGGAGAGCTTGACAGAGCTTGACATGGGCTCCACATCCAGCGTCACGCAAAGATCAACCATTTTTTATTTGCACTACCTTGGTGCTATTGTACCATAAGGCAACCCAATGACAATGTCATGATTTGTTGGTTGGTGAAAGATTATGACAATTTTTGTAATTTGTTTCAAATTGGTTCAGTTAAAACAAAAATTTTACAATATTCTTTTTTTCTCATACCAACAAAGTGCACAAGTAATGTGCTAGAACCCAATCTGTGAACAAATAGCTATTACACATTGAATGTTAGTTCACTCAAGATAACTAAAAATAAATTTAGAAGACTAAAGTTCATGGCCATAACATTTTTTCTGCACACTTTCACGCAACCCTATTAAACCCCTCTATATTAGTATGTACACAAATAATATATATACAGACAGGGTTAAAAGATTCTCATCTCTTTGAAATAGATTCAATGTGCCTTGAGACCTTTCACAAGCGTGAATATTCCTCTATTTCATTAACACTAGTGTGGCCTCTGCTATTAGGCCAAGTGTGAACCCATTATAAAATAGGGAAACTCAACATGTGAACATTGTTTTGCAATGTACATATTGAGTTTTTGAACAACCAAATATGAAAGGAAATCATGCTTGAATTGAATCGTAAGCCTTCAAGCGCTACCACGTTCTCAACTGATTTTTCCTTCCAAAACCTGGTTTTTTGGGATTTATTTGAATTTCCAGTAGCAGAAATCACTTTAAAATCAATATCTCCCACATTCCGAATCAATTCTTACTCATCAAGATCTTTCCAACAACATGAACAGCACATTCCAATTCCTCCAAAATTTTCAGGTGTGATTTAATTTAATTTTCCGTGAAGAAATCGTTTTTAATTTAATTTTCAGTGAAGAAATCATTCAATATTCAAGAATTTCTCCACCGCAAGTCCAAACGCCATCAAACCAAGCTGATCCAACCCTCCTCCTTGAGAGCTTTCCAAAGAGACCAAGAACGCGATCTGAAGCATCCTGGTTCTGTGGATCTCATAAGTACAAAACAAAACAAAAAAACTACCTTCCTTCATAGATAGACTAGTGTGGCCTGTGCCGTTGGCCCAAGTGTTAGCACGTCCTCAACTGATTTTTCCTTCCAAAACCTGGTTTTTTGGAATTTATTTGAATTTCCAGTGGCAGAAATCACTTTAAAATCAATATCTCCCACATTCTGAATCCAAATCTTACCAAATAAATTCCATTAAATCCTGCTCATCAAGATCTTTCCAAAAACACCAAAGGCACATTCCAATTCCTCCGAAATTTTCAGGTATGATTTATTTAAATTTTTAGTGAAGAAATCATTCAATATTCAAGAACTTTTGCACCGCAAGTCCAACCGCCATGAAACCAAGCCAATGCACCCCTCCTCCTCGAGAGCTTTCCAAAGAGATCAAGAACGCGATCTGAAGCATCCCGGTTCGGTGGATCCCATCAGTACAAAACAAAACAAACTACCTTCCTTCATAGATAGATGTGAGACGTGAGTATACAATAATGGGAACAGCCAAAAATTTCTGATATAAGTTTGCAGCAACTTCTGTCTGGAATTATCCAATTAAGATGATATGGGATTGCACATAATGGTGATATGGTGTGCAAACTGGACAAAACTG
>Ga0116229_10006149_pt1 | contig 19420 bp, 21 predicted proteins | sample S1TSphgellanicum_3_FD_87313 | JGI IMG/M metagenome (GOLD analysis project Ga0116229, IMG submission 87313) | Host-associated microbial communities from peat moss isolated from Minnesota, USA - S1T2_Fc - Sphagnum magellanicum MG | ecosystem: Host-associated > Plants > Peat moss > Unclassified... | reverse complement strand
GTTCGATGGCCAGCGGCGTCGCGTGATCCGTGGTTTCGCGAACCGTCATGTTCGTACCCGAGAGAGTTGCCAACGCAACCGGCCAGACGATTTCGTCGCACAATTCCATGATACGGGGGGTCGCGATTTGTGTGACCCAGGCTTCATCGACGAAGCCGGCGCGCAGCTGCCGTACGCGAACGGTCAAGCGGTACCGGTCATCGGCCGAATCCCGAAAAACGAAGCCGCCGTCGCACAGCGTTTCGAGAATTCGATACACGGTCGTGCGCGGCAGCCGGACCTCGAGTGCTACCTCGGAAACGGTGGCCCCATCGCGCAGGTTGAGCACCGTCAGCGCGTCCAGTCCCCGCATCAGCGCGCGAATCGGGCGGGTCGATTCGATTAAACCGGGAGCAGCCATTTCATTAACCCTAATGAATCGGCGCGATAGTGTATGGATAGCCGCTCTTCTTGTCCACCTATCGGCCAAGCAGCGGTGGGGCGGCTCGTGTATTCTCCACCGCATGAAACAAGTACAGGTTGCCCGGACGGGATTCCGTGCAAGCGAAGGGTTGGCAAACGTTCGCTACGAGATTCGCGGCAAGCTCGCCCGGCGTGCATTGGAGTTGGAGCGGCTGGGCTACGACATCGTATCTCTCAACATCGGCAATCCCTATGCGTTCGGGTTCCGTACGCCCGAAACCATGCGGTTGGCCATGATCGAGAACCTTCGCAATAGCGAGGGCTACGTGCATCAGAAGGGAATTTTCCCCGCCCGCGAGGCGGTCGTCATGCAGCAACAGGAACGCGGCGTGAAGGGCGTCACCGTGGATGAGGTGTTCATTGGGAATGGCGTCAGTGAACTCATCGATTTGACGTTGCGCGCGCTGCTCAACCCCGGTGACGAGGTCTTGGTGCCCAGCCCGGACTATCCGCTGTGGACCGCGGCGGTGAATTTGAATACGGGCGTCGCCGTACATTATCCCTGCCATTCGTCGCGCGGGTTCGTGCCCGATCCCGCGGATATCGAAGCGCTCATCACTCGACGCACGCGCGCCATCGTCGTCGTCAACCCGAACAATCCCACTGGCGCGGTTTATCCGCGCGAGACTCTGGCTGCGATCGCGCGGTTGGCGGAGCAACACCGGTTGATGGTCCTGTCCGACGAGATCTACGATCAGATCCTCTACGACGACGCCGAGTTCGTGCCGATGGCGACGCTGGTCCAGAGCACGCTGTGCTGCACGATGAGCGGCTTGTCGAAGGTGTATCGCGCCTGCGGCTATCGGGTAGGCTGGGCGGTGTTCTCCGGCGATGTCAAGAACGCGGCGGAGTACCTCAGCGGTCTCGAGTTGTTGAGCTCGCTGCGGCTTTGCAGCAACGTGGCGGGCCAGTGGGCGGTGCAGACTGCGCTAGGCGGCTACCAGAGCATTCGTGAGCTGACGCGGGCTGGGGGGCGACTGCATGAATCGCGTCGAGCCATCTTGGATGGCGTGGCGCGCAGCCGCTACTTGCGCCTCGCGCGACCCATGGGTGCCCTCTATTCTTTCGTGGAGGTTCGTAGTGACGTGCTGCCCGATTTCGATGACCAGGCTTTTGCGCTCGAACTGCTCGAGAACAAGCACGTGTTGGTGGCACCAGGCGTGAGCTTCAACGTCGCGTACAAGAACTGCTTCCGCATCACGAATCTTCCTGAATCGCAGGTACTCGCCACCGTGTTCGCGAGGATCGAAGATCTGCTCGATGAACGCGCGGCGGTCCGTCCTTTGCAAGTGGTCGGCGCCGCCGGCAAGGCGTGAATCGCGTTGTATCCGCCGATCGATCCCTATGTTTGTGGTCGCCTGCGCGTCGATGAGATTCATTCGGTGTATTGGGAGGAGTGCGGCAATCCAAGTGGCCTGCCGGTCGTCTTCTTGCACGGCGGACCCGGTGGTGGCTGTTCCACGGCGAGCCGGCGATTCTTCGATCCTGCCCGCTATCGGATCGTTCTGTTCGATCAGCGCGGCGCAGGCCGCTCGGCTCCCAATGGCGAGCTGCGCAACAACACGACTGCCGATCTGATCGCCGACATGGAGATGCTGCGCAGCCAGCGCGGCATCAGGGCGTGGCATGTCTTCGGCGGGTCTTGGGGCTCGACGCTGGCGGTGGCCTATGCCCAGGAGTTCCCCCATGCGGTCTTGAGCTTGACCCTGCGCGGTATATTCTTGATGCGCAACTGGGAAATTCGCTGGCTGTTCGACGCCGGCCGCTTGTTTCGGCCGGATGCATGGGAGAATTTGCTCGGCGGCCTGCCACCCGTCCTGCGCGACGGCGATCCTTTGGAGGGATACGCCCGTCTCCTTGAACACCCGGAGCGCGCCGTGCGGGTCAGTGCCGCGCGCCGGTGGTGTCTATTCGAGGCCACCCTAGCCAATCTCGTGCCCGACCCGGCAAGAATCGCCGGCGCGGGCGACGAAACCGTTGCCTATGCGATGGCACGCATCGAAGTACATTACTTTCGCAACAATCGCTACCAACCGCACGATCTGCTGCTGCAACGCGTCGATCGGATTCGCCATCTGCCGGCAACCATCGTCCAGGGACGATATGATCTTCTGTGTCCTCCGATCACCGCCACGCAATTGCACCAGGCATGGCCGGGGTCGCGCCTCATTATCGTCGAGGACGCGGGCCACTCGGCGTCCGAGGCCGGAATTCACTCGGCCCTCGTGAGGGCAATGGACGAGATCGCCGCGCGTTCGGTCGATTAGGCTGAGTCGGTTAGCTTGCTAGTGCAGCCGCAGCGAGCGAGCGACGGGAATCCGCGCGACGAACTGGGTGCCATCCGTGGGTGATGACGTGACACCGATGGTGCCGAGATGCGCCCTGACGATGGCGGCGCACAGATGCAAACTCGATCGCGCCTCAAGTCCATTCTCATGTGATCGCCAAATTGGTTGGAATACGTGCCGCATGGCTTGTTTCGAAATGACGTTGCCCTCATTCCAAACGGCAATCTCCAAATCATTATTGCTGGTCGTGGCGATGAAGCTGACCGGACCGGAAGGAGCGCCATGCGCCAGGGCATTATTCAACAGATTCGAGGCCAGTTCTTGGATGCGCGCCGGATCGCAATCGACGGGCTGGTCGACGCAGATGTTCGTGATGATCGTGCGACTCGGATGGGCTGCGACGGTATCGGCCACCACGGCCTTGAGACGCGAATTCAAGTCATCGACTTTCCAGATGTATCCCGGAATGCCGCCGTTGAGTTGTCCGCGCGCGTAACTCAGCACGTCGTTCACCAGCGAGGACAACTGATGACGCTGGGTTGCCGCCCGGGCGGCGAGTTGACGCAATGCCGGATCCTGTGCGGCTTGTTCCGTCCGTGAGGATTGATCGGCCAGCATAGCGAGGAATATGCCCCTCAAGTTCCCGACGATGTACTTATTGACGGGTGCCAGTCGCTTGGTCTGCAGGCTCGCGCGACCGTCGATCTGTTGCGCGATCAGTCGCGCAAAGCAATGGAACATCAGCTGGATCCGCGGATCCGAGAGCACCGTCGGTCGCGGGTCGAGCGCACACAGATTGCCGAAGTAGTCGCCATTCGCGAGCAGGATGGGCACCGAGATGTAGCTCTCGAAACCATAGAGTTTCGGCAACGGATGCGAGCTGTAGGTCGGGTCGGCGCTGGCATGATCGATGACGATCGCGAGACGCGACCGGCGCACTTCCCGGCAGAACGTCGCGTTGACGTCGAGCCGCTGGCCGGGCGCGATGCCGAATTGCATCTCATCGTGTACCGCACACGCCACCCAGGAATCGGCCGTCACGTGCGCCACCACGGCGAAGCGAAGACCGGTGATCTCGCAGAGCGCCTTGAGCAATTCAGAAATGGCATCCCCGCCAGCCGCGGCGGTCAACCCATCCGAGATCCGGGCCTGAACATCACTCATGGACGTCTGTACAGGCAGGTGAAAATTCTATTTGACATAACGTATTAATCCACTCGCCCCCGCGGATTGGTACATAGCCATGCACTGTTCGGACTTTGCACTGGAAATTACTGGTAAGCAACATTTTTGCAAGTGAAGAAATCGTTATTCCGAAAATAAATTCGCACAGGCGAATTTTTTGTCCTCGCCTCAGAGCGTCGATTAGCTCGACCGACCAATGGCCTTGTAAAGTCCGCTTCGATCCGCTTGGTAACGTCGCCGCCCAAAAATGGACAACAGCGTGGCAGCGCCCTCCGGGTCCAAGCGACCAAGGGACCGCGCTGAACGGAATAGTTGCTCGTCTCCCAATAGGCGACCCGCTTCGAGCGGATCGACCGTTGCGAATCCCATGGTCCACTCCCCAAATTCCCGTTCGCAAATCGGCTCCCGCGTGATCTGCGTCAAGCGGATGCCGGGTTTGTCCCGGAACACCGATCCCGACACGGCGTCGAGCATGGCGGCTTCGCCTTCGAGCGTTTGCAGGAAACTTCCGCCAATATAAAGGAGCATGCCCGAGACGTTGCGCTTGCGATTGACGATGCGAGTCTGTTTGAGCAGTCGCAGGATCTCGTGCTCGTTGATTCCCGCAGGTGCCGAGCAGAGGTAGATGACGCGTATGAGTTGTTCCATGGGCGAGTCTCCTGACCTGATCGGGAGCTTAACCGCATTCAGGAACGTACCGGGTCCGGCACCTCGATTCTGCGACACGCTTGGCGCTGCTTGCGCCGGCTTTTGACATACTGCAGCCCGGTCCGGCAAACGGCGCAAGCGGAGCGGTGAACGATGATCGGAGTGGGCGTCGATTTTGGGACTTCCAATTCCACCGTGGCCTGGTTTGACGGAACGAACCTGCACACCGTTGCCGTGGAAGCGGATGGTCCCATTCTGCCGACGGCGATTCATCTCAGCCGGGAATATGCCGGAACGACAGGCACCTCGGCCATCGATCGCTACGTGCAGGAAAATGCCGCGCGACTCGTGCACATGGTGCCCGAAGTCCTCGGGCACGCCGCGGGCGAGATTGCCGATCGCAGCACCGAATCGCACATGGGAGAACTCGAGACTTCGCGCGACGTGGTGTACGGTCCGCTGATCGACCACGGACTGCCGGGCCGGCTCTTCCTCGGACTGAAGCGGCTTCTTGGAAATCCCTCGGCCGATCGAATTTCGGTGTTCGACCGTCCGTATAGGTTGGTCGCATTACTCACGCCCGTGTTGATCCGGTTGCGCGAGAGCGTGGCGCGACAGTTACAAGCGCCCGTCCGTCAGGTCCACGTCGGTAGGCCCGTGGATTTCGAAGGCAGCAATGCGACCCGCAATGAGCTGGCGTTACGACGGCTGGCCGAGGCTTGCACGCACGCGGGTTTCCGCCATGTCGAGTTCTACCCGGAACCCATCGCCGCCACCTTGAGCTTTCTCTGGCAGAGGCGGCAGCAGTCCGCCGGCACGGTTTTGACGGTCGATTTCGGCGGCGGAACGCTCGATTTGAGCCTGATCCGATATGCCGGCGTGACATTCGAGGTGCTTGCGACCGCCGGGGCGGCTCTGGGCGGAGATCGGATCGATCAGCTGATCTTCAAGCGCTTGCTCTTTCCGCTCTTGGGGGAAGGGGAGGTCTGGTCACGACGGGTGAACGGTCGACTGGTGGCGACCCGATTTCCCTTCGATGAATACGAGGAGGGCCTCCTCAACTGGGCCATCACGCACACCCTCAATCAAAACCGATACAAAACCAAACTGACTGAACTGGTGGCGGCCGGTGGACCGGCTGCCGTCAAGTTCGAACGCCTAAAGGACCTCATCAATTACAACTATGGCTACAACGTTTTCAGGGCAATAAAAAAAGCCAAGGCGGAACTGTCGGTGTTGACCGAGACGTCGATCGACATACCCGAACTGAACTTGGCGGTTCCCTTCACCCGCACCGAATTCGATCTGATGCTGTCGACGATGCTGAAGGATCTCAGGGAGCTCATCCATCAGGTCGTCGGCGACTCCGGTCTTAAGATGGACGCCATCGATTCGGTGGTGCGGACCGGCGGCTCCTCGCAGATTCTGGCGGTCCGCGAACTTCTGGAGAGCCTGTTTCCCGGCAGGGTGACGGAGCATGATCCGTTCACCAGCGTGGCGGGCGGACTCGCGATTGCGAACTACCATGGCTATCGGTTCGCCGGCTCCCGAGCGGCGCCGCGCAGCTGATCGATCGTGCGGCGCCGTCCTACGCGGGTTCGACCGGGACACTGACCTGTGGTGGGCGCCACCGTGTCATCCTATGCGCACTCTTTTCAGATCAGGGTCGTCGATCATGCGGGTCAATCCTTCGCGCACCGAGCCGGTGGTCCGGCGGCACCGCGTGCCGTACGGCGCAGAGCTGGAACCGGGCGGCGTACGATTTCGGTTGTGGGCTCCGGGCTGCGAGCAAATACGCCTCGCGCTTCAGTTCCGTGAAAGCGGGAGTGAGAAAAGCCTGGAAATGACGGCGTTGCCGGAAGGTTTGCACGAACTATTCGTCGCGAACGCCGGCGCCGGCACCCGCTACCAATACGTGTTGCCGGATGGCCTGCGCGTCCCCGACCCTGCATCGCGTTTTCAGCCGGACGATGTGCACGGTCCCAGCGAGGTCGTCGATCCGCAAGCCTATGCGTGGCTCGATGGCGGCTGGAGCGGGCGGCCCTGGAACGAGGCCATACTCTATGAGCTGCATATCGGCGCTTTCACTGCTGAAGGGACGTTTCGGGCCGCGATGGCGCGCTTGGATCATTTGGTGGCGCTGGGCGTGACGGCGATCGAGATGATGCCGGTCGCAGATTTTCCGGGCACCCGAAACTGGGGTTACGATGGAGTGCTACCGTATGCACCGGACTCCTCTTACGGCAGGCCGGAGGATTTGAAAGCCTTCGTCGATGCCGCGCATGCGCGAGGCCTGATGGTCCTGCTCGACGTCGTCTATAACCATTTTGGACCCGACGGAAATTATCTGCCTCTGTATGCGCCGACCTTCTTCACCGATCGCCACAAGACCCCCTGGGGTGCGGGGATCAATTACGATGGTCCGCACAGCCGACCGGTGCGCGAGTTCATCATTCACAATGCGCTTTACTGGATCGAGGAATACAACCTTGACGGGCTGCGCTTGGATGCCGTGCATGCCATCATGGATGACAGCGCCAAACATGTGCTGGATGAACTCGCCGAGCGCGCGCGCGTCCTGCGGCCGCGCGTGCACTTGGTGCTCGAGAACGAAGAGAACGAGGCGCGTCGTCTGACGCGTGACGCGAGCGGCGAGCCGCTCCATTACACGGCGCAGTGGAACGACGACGTGCATCATGTTTTGCATGTTGCGGTCACCGCAGAGCGCGCGGGATATTATGCGGACTACGTGGGGGACGCCCAAAAACGCGCGCGCGCGCTCGCCGAAGGATTTGCTTTCCAAGGTCAATGGATGGAGTTTCGCGGCGCGCCACGTGGACAGCCGAGTGCCATGCTGGCGCCGGCCGCATTCGTCGCGTTCATCCAAAATCACGATCAGGTGGGCAATCGAGCCTTCGGTGATCGGCTCGCGAGCATCGCCTCGACGGATGCGCTGCGTGCCATCGTCGCCGTTTACCTCCTGTTGCCCCAGGTACCGATGCTGTTCATGGGCGAGGAGTGGGGCTCCGCGCAACCCTTTCCGTTCTTTTGCGACTTTTCGGGTGATCTTGCCGACGCCGTGCGGACGGGCCGACGCGCAGAATTCGCCCGATTTCCGGAATTTCAGGATGAAGCGCTGCGCGAGCGCATACCCGACCCGCAGGCGGAAGCGACATTCCTCGCGGCCAAACTCGACTGGCCGCATCTGGAAGAACCTGAAGGCGCCGTATGGATTGAGTTCTACAAGGAATTGCTGGCGATCCGTCGAGAGAGCGTAGCGGCGCTCGTGCCGGATATCCGTCAGGGAGGCGTATATGAAGTGGACGGCAGCGCGATCGCCATGCGCTGGCAGTTGCCAGAAAATCTAGCACTCGTGCTCGAAGCCAATCTTTGCAATGAGCCCGCCCGCGGGATCCCGAGCGCCCCCGGACGCACCCTCTTCAGCCTCGGGGACCAGGGCACCGACGGCGTTTGGCCGCCATGGTTCGTGAGATGGTCCATTTCGTAGGCCGCGGCAGCGGCCGCGCGGATCAGGCAGACGCGCTGCTAGGGTTTTTCGGCGCTCCTCGCGGTCAACCCACCGAAGCGGCGCTGACGTCGCGCATAGTCTTCGAGCGCGCTGTGAAATTGTGCTTCATTGAATTCGGGCCATAAGCAGTCGGAGAAATACAATTCCGCGTACGCGCATTCCCACAGGAGAAAATCACTGAGCCGCTGCTCGTTGCCCGTGCGAATCAACAAGTCGACCGGACCGGCCACTTGCGATGAGTGATCGACCTCGTGCAGCAATCGTTCGAACTCCCTGCTTGCCACATCCACATCGTCGGACGCCAGCCCGGCGGCGCGCTGCGCGGCCTTCAAGATGCTGTATTGGGACGAATAATCGACCGCGACGCGCAGGTGCATGCCAGTGCACGAGGCGCTCAAGCGCTCGCTTTGCTCGATCGAGCGCAGTAAATTCTCGCTCAATCGATCGCGTCGACCGATGACGTTCACGCGGATCGACTGTTCCACGCAGCGGCGGGTTTCGCTGAACAAATACTGTCCAAACAGCTTCATGAGCGCCGCGATTTCGACCTGCGGCCGGGTCCAGTTGGCGGCCGAGAAGGCGTACAACGTGAGTGTGTCGACACCCGCCCGAGCGGCTGCTTCGACGGTGGTGCGCACGGCCTTCGCACCCTCGGCATGCCCCGCTGTTCTCGGCAGGCCCCGCTGCGTCGCCCAGCGACCGTTTCCGTCCATGATGATGGCGATGTGCATTATTGTTCTCGGTGGCGATTAACTACGGCGAGTCGCTTTGATGACGGCCTCGATGTGCTCGAGATAGCGCAGCAAGGCCTTACGGCCGATCTGCGTGATCCGATAGCAGGATTTCGGACGCCGCGCCTCGAAGGACTTCGTGCAGGCAACGTAACCGGCCTCTTCGAGCTTGCGCGCGTGTGCGCCGAGATTGCCGTCGCTCACGTCGAATAGGGCCTTCAATTCGTTGAAGGTGAGTTGATCGTTCGTCGCTAGCGCGCTCATGATGCCGAGGCGCACCCGTTCGTAGATCAGCCGATCGAATCCGCCGGCCTCGCTCGCGCGCGCCAGCCGCGGAGCGGGCACGGGTTCCGCGGACTCGATCCGTTTGGCCGCGGTGGCCTTACTCGGCATGGCTCACGCGCCCGATCAAAAGCCCGAAAATGGTGTGAAGCGCACCGAAGCCCAACCCCAATATCGCCGTATGCATTCGCGGCGGCGACGCAAACGCCAACAGCGCCAGCAGCATGAACAGAAGGCCCATGATGCTGATGAGGCGCATCGTGCGCGCGACGGTCACGGTGCTGGCGGCCAGCACGGCACAGCCATACAGCAGCAACCAAACCCCGGGGATGAGTTGACTGGCGTTCGCACGCCACAGCAGCAACGTCAGGGCCGCACCGGCGAACAGCCCGGGACATAGACAGATAAGAAATTTCCGTACCGGTCCCAGATAGCGCGCATGACCGCTTTCCGCCGCCTGACTCGCCATGGTGGCGCCGCCGATAGTGAGCGCGGCAATCGCCGCGATCAACCAGATTTCCAACCAGTGCGGCGCACCGCGCGGCAAGGACGCGGCGATGGTGGCCACGAATCCGATGATGCCCATCTCGATGCCAGCCATGCCAGGCACGGGCATGGAGCCGGACGAGTCTATGGATTCGCGTATGTACGCGAGCGTGCCGAGCGCGCGGCTTTCGATCGGTATGGGCCCTTGCATGCGCAGACTCTAGGGATTCGCCGCTACAGCGTCAAGTTCTCTGCGCCATAGAGCGACTTGCTTCACAATTCGCGAACGTGCGAAGCTTGCGCACGTGCGAAGCGTCCACACTTTCGCAGCCCGCGCACGTTCACAGCGTGAATTCGAGTTCGACAGGGATTCGGCCTTGGGCATCGCGTGCGCGCATCTGACTCAGATTCTCCAACTGACTGCGCAATGCCGCGGCTGCCGTCGGTCGTTCGCGGATCGTGCCCGAAAATAAACCGGTGCGGTCCCGCGTGGAAAAACGCATAACGGCTCGAACTTCCAAAGGGCCACCGGTGTCGGTGATCTGCGCCGTGGGCTCCATGTCCGGCGCGGTCGCACCATTGGCCAGATGGACATCGTAGCCACCCAAGTCCGCACCGGCACCGACCTGCGGTGAATCGAGGTCGGCTACGGACACATCGCCCGCCAACGCGAGCAGCGTGATGGCGTCGCCACTACCGGCACCGAACCCGAGCTTCAGTTCGCTCAAATCAAAATGCGATGTTCCATGCCAACCGACGGCGACACCGAAATCCGCGAGGTCTTGGATCGGGCCACCGCCAACGACGTCGCGTGCCGTCAGCGTATGCCGGTCCACCTTCATGCTGGCGTCCGCCACGAATCCAATCTTGACCCAGTGGATATCCGCTGCCAGTTCGAGCGCGAACAGTGACGCTGGATGGATGCGCCATTCGACCGCGCCTGCGTCACGGCCATTCACAATCACTCTTCCGGCCGAACCGTGCCACAGGCTGCCGCTGAAATCCTCCGCGACGATCGTCGGCGGCAGGAACCGCTTCATGATGGATGCGGGCAGTGCGACGAGCGAAACCGCCAGAACCGCGATCACCACCAGGAGCATCGGCCATAGATAGCGCAAGCGCCGCGGTGCGGAGCGCGGGTCAGTGTTTCGCTTGCGCAAAGCTGATGTTGGCATTGACCACTCCCGGCCGTGCGGCTCGATCGACGGAGATGGAGTCGATCGCAAGACCGTACTGAGTGTCGAGGGTGGCGAGCCAGACGACCATGGTATCGAAGGGAGCCGCTTCGAGCTGAACGCGCACACCGGTACCGCTGGGCTGAGTCCCGCGCAGCGCCGCGCCCAAACCCGCTTCGCGTCCGACTCGATCCACCAACACCACCGGCGCTTCCGCGCTCGGCGCGGTCAATGTGGCGCTGCCGGCAACCACCTCGGCGGCATTGGCGCGCATCCAGTCCAGGTCCTCACGCCGGGTGTCACGGGTTTTCGTCGCCGTGGACACCGCGGTATCGAGCGGCAACAGGATGCCGAGAATCACCAGCAACCCGCACAAGACGATGGCGCCGATGGCGACGACGCGCTGCTCCCGGGCCTGCAGATTGCCATACCATGCCTTGAGCTTGTTCATGGGCGCTTCTTGGACGTCTGCGAGCGGACCTGTAGATGCGCCTCCACGCCCGAGCCCACCGGCGTCGATGATTGAATTTCGGCGGTCAGGCCTTGGTTGCCCACCGATTGTGATAATTGCGACAGGGCGGCGAGGCTGGGCGCCGTGACTTTCATGTCCAGGGAATCTTCGTGATAGCTCATCGAATCGATCGTCGTATTGGGTGCCTCCGAGATCGCCCCGCTCAGCGTTTGCAGAGTCCGCAGAAAATGCTGGGGACCCGGGCCCGAATGGCGGATCCGCTCCAGGCGCGCCTCCATCTGGCGCCGCGGGTTCTGCATCGGTTCATTCGGCATCGCCCCGGAGAACACCTGCGCGATTTCCGCGTCGAGCGCCGCGGTGTCGCGCTTCGCCTGACGCAATTGGTAGGCTTGCGCGGCCACGTGGACCACCAATAGGCCGGCGGCGAGCGCGGCCGCCGTGCGCCAGCGGGTCCAACTCGCGCCGTAATGAGTCGTCTTCGCAAATTCACCCTGCAGCAGATTGACGGCATCGGTCGCGGCGAGATCGCGCGCCAACCATGGCAGCGGACCGTCCGGCAACAACTGGATCTTGAGCGAGGCGAACTGTTCGACCAAACCCTCGATTTCAGCCTGCACCACGGCCCAATCATCGCGGGTCACATACAGAATCGCGCTCTCGAGAGGTTTGGGCTCGTCCGTGGGCAGCGCTTCGCGGGTCAGCGGATCGGCAATGACGCCGGCTACGATCAATGCCTCGGTGACCGGGGTCAGTTCGACTGCGAACGGCAGCATCCCCGGTCGTCTGACCGACAAGCGTCCACTCTCGTACCACAACACGGTCTGCCCGGGATTCTGCGGCAGCAGCGACATGTCCGCATAGATGGCGCTGGGCTCGATTCCCGCAGCGTTCAGATCCGCGATCCAGGTTTCCAGCACGCTGCGCGACACCACCGCGACGGGCGTGCCGCCGTTGGGACGGCGTTTTCCCAGCGCAAACACAAGTTGATCGATGTCTTCGGTCAGCTGCTCTTCGAGCGCAAACGGCACCGCACGCGCCAGCTTGACGCCACTTCCCGGCGGCAATTCGGGCTCGGCCAACAGAATCTGGGTCGCGGGCGCGATGACGACGACCTTGAACGTACGGCCGACGGCCGCGGCGAGACTCATGGGACCGCGCTGCCGCGCTGCGGCGGGTTCTCCGGCGTCGTCGATGGTCAGCCACTCGGTGTCCTCGGACCGGCGCGGCGGCAGTCTCAGCAGCAATGTTGGCGGCATTTTTCTCAGGTCGTCCCGAATGTACGCAGCAGCGGCGTCACCTTGCCACCGTTCCCCCGCAGCAAAAGACTGTACAAGGTGAACTCCGTGGTGCCAAGCGTGACGCGGGTAGTGAGCCGGAAATACGATGATTTATCGTCGAACCGATCCGCAATTTTCGACGCTGCCGCCTGGCCGACGACCGCCGTGAATACGGTCTTGTCGGGAAAGCATCCGCTCTTGCGGCCGTTCGTCAGCACCTCAGGGCTGCCGGAATATTCGCCGTTCAGATTCTCCGCGAGGCTCTCGATCACCACGCCCGATGCCGTGCACAGATTGATCGGCGCCGTCGCCGTCGGCAGGGCGACGACATACGGCGCAATCTTACGATACCGGTCCGCGCCGAATCCCGGCATGTTCAAGAGTTCACTCGCACTCGTCATGGGCCAGTTCCCGGTACGGTAGGGGGGCGTCTGCGAGGTGTAGATCGAATCTTCCGCGCCATCCGGGTTGCCCGGCATGTCATCGGCATCGATCCAATCACGGGCAATGCCGGCCCACTTGGACTCCAACCCGACCGAGACGAGCAAGCGCTGAAACTGTTCCAGCGGCTGGGGATCGGGCTTCCCGTCCGTGCCCACGCGGCCGAGATTGTTGAGATTGAACCGGCCCTGCATGTCCTCGATGACCCCTTGGAGCGTGCCGATGGGCTCGCCTTCGGCGTCATTTTCCGGACTCAAGGGCAGGGGCTGGGTCGGCTGCGCCCACTGTTCGGCCAGCGTGTCCTGAGTGCTGTTTTGTTTGTCCTGCATCAACACGTCGGCGGCCAGGGCCTCGGCGCCCATGCCGAATTGCAAAGCCTGTTCCGCCGCCAGTACCCCGACCGTGCGCCGCCGCTCGAGCCAACCATCGAACGTCAGCTTGGTCGCCAGGATCGTGGCCAGCGCCACCAGGATCAAGGCGATGATGAGCGCCATCCCGCCCTGTCCGCGGCGCGATCGTCCGCGACCCGGTTGTATGCGGTGCGTCATCCGGCCACCTCGATCAGCCTCCGAACACGTCCCCAATCCTTGAATTCCACCGTGACCTCCACCGCGACGGGGCGCGTCCATAGGCTATCCGGCAACCCCAGCGATGCAGGCGGCCATTGGTTCTGCCACGTCTGATTTGAATCGAGATAGCGGAATTGAATGGTCTTGACCCCACTGAACAAGTCCTGAATCACCGGCTGGGTACCCTGGACGGTATCGAGAGCCGTCGTATAGCTCCGCTTGAGCACCCCATTGACCAATGCGTAGGACACGCGCTGCAGCGTGCTGCGTTGCTGCCCCGCGGTGTTCGACCAGCCACCGCGCGTCAATTCGGCCAACGGCAGGCTGACGGTGCTCGACGAGCTGAATCCCGGGTTGAAGCCTGGCCCGGAGTCGAAATGCATACCGGAGCTGGAACTCGACGATGACAACGTTGAATTGGCGGTGCCGGCGCTGGTCCCGTTGCCTGGGCTGCCGTGGAGCGAGGGCACGCGGCTCTCGCCCAAGGGATCGCGTACCGGACGCGGCACCATCTGTGCGAAGTCCATGATCAAGACGCGCATGCCGAACTCAATTTCCCGCGAGCGCTGCAGCGACTCCTCGGTCCGTTCGGCGGACAGCCGGGCGCTGCGATACGTGCCGTAGCCGAGTGCCGACATGATGCCCAGAATCAATAGCGCGACCAGCAGCTCGATCAGCGTGAAGCCGCGCAGCTCCTGGGCGCGAATTGAGACACGTCGGATCGTCATGGTTGCACTGGCGTTGGCGTTGGTGTTGCGGAGTTCGGAGTCACGGGCGTCGGCGTCAGCGCGTTGCCCGAGGAGACGTTGCCTTGCGTACCGCCCTTCACCGTTGTCCCTTGGGCCCCCTGGGCGGTCGCGACCGTGCTCCCCTGGGTCCAGTCGATGTTGGAGCCGCCGGCTGCGCCGAGCGCGCTGCCCAGAAAGCTGATGGACTCCGCGAGGGGACTGCCCTTGACCTTGGTCTCACCGGCGTAGACGCGCACCACCACGCGCTTCATGGTTTTGATGCTCGTGTCGAAATACTGGGTATCGTAGTGCCAAGTGCGTCCCGCGAAATCCACCTCCGCCGTATCGGTGTTCTGCGCGAATTTGTTGCCGCTGGACAAGCGGACCTCGGTGATCCGATTCATGGCGATCCATTGAGCCAGCGTCTTGTCGCGCAGGTAGCTGCTGGTGCGGGCGGTGCCGCTCACGGTCACGAGCAGCGCCGCGAGGCCGATCGCGACGATCATCAACGCGACCAGCACTTCGACGAGCGTGAAGCCCCGCAAGCGCCGCGAATTCACGTGTGTTTAGCCGCGTGATCCGAATTCGGGTGATCCGACCCTTCGCGCGATATCTTGCCGAGCGCATCGCCGGCGATCGATGCCTGGGCCTTGGTTTGATCGCGGGTCAGCGTCAGACGAAAGGGCGTGCCCTCGCCGCTGGCGGCAATCGCCAACTGGGGGGTCGGCGGCGATTGATCGCTGTTCAAGTTCGGGTCGACGGGTTTTAGGACGACGATCTGTGAGTCGAGTTCCAACTGAAAGCTCAATCCTTTCGGCAACTCCCGATGGCGAAACTCGCGGTCTTGATTCATGGGCAGCCACCGGTCGCGGAACGGTTCGTACTGGAGGAACTCGTACGACGTCGGTTCGAGCCGCAAGCCGAAATCGCGTCCTTCGAGCACGGCCCGCTCGTGCAGCAGCCCCATCAGCCCCTCGATGCGGCGCGTCTCCTCGTCCAACCCCGCATCGCGGCCGGTGACCCCGATCGACAGCACGGTCAGCGAGATGACCACCGCGATGATCACCACGACGACCAGGATCTCGACCAGCGTGAAGCCCTTGCTGCGCAAAGCGGCGCGGCGGTGGACCGAAGCGCTATTTTTGATCGAGGGTGGCCGTGCTGATGTCGGCGTCGTAACCTTCACCGCCCTGTTTCCCATCGCGACCGTAGCTCGTTATGTCGTAGTCGCGCCCGTCGGTCCCGGGACTCGCATACATGTAAAGATTGTTCCATGGATCTTTCGGCAGGGAAGGCAGGTAGCCTCCTGCGCGATAATTGGTGATGGTGGGGTCCGCGGGCTGTTTGACTAATGCCTGCAAACCCTGTTCAGTGGTCGGATACTTGAAGTTGTCGAGCCGATAGAGATCCAGTGCGGTTTCAATGGCACGAATATCGCTCTGAGCGCGCGTCACGCGCGCCTTGTCGACGTTCTCCAAAATTTTCGGCACCACGAGAGCTCCGAGCACGGCGAGAATGACGACGACGACCATGATTTCGATCAGGGTAAAACCGCTTTGGCGATTGCGCATGATGACCTCAAAAAGTTCTGTGGATGATACCAAACCAGCCGGCTCGCGTGGCCGTGCGTGGGTCGCCGCTTTGCAATGGGACCGCGGCCGCTGGCTTTGGTTGCTGTTGCTGGTCGTGTCGTTCGACCTGCTGTTGGGTCTGGGCGACGGTGTCGGCGCATTGTTGCGTTACGACCGCGCGGGGATCGCGGCCGGGGGGTGGTGGCGGTTGCTCACGGCCCACATGGTGCATCTGGATGTGCATCATCTTCTCTTGAATGAGCTCGGTCTGGTCTTGGTATGGGCTCTATTCGCCGACGACTTCGATCCGGTCGATTGGGCGGTCATCGCGCTGTCGGGCGCGCTGGCCATCAGTTCGGGGCTCTGGTGGTTCAGTCCGCGAGTAGCCTGGTACGTCGGCGCCTCCGGCGTCCTACATTCGGTGATGGCCGCAGGGGCGGCAAAGCACCTGATCGATGGGGTCTGGGATCGATGGATTTTGGCCGGTTGTCTGTGCGCCAAGCTCGCTTATGAACAGCTGGGCGGCCATGAGCCGCCGTTGGTCGTGGTCGATGCGCATCTGTACGGAGCCATCAGCGGTTTCATCGTCGGGGCTGCACTCTGCGGGCGGCTCGCTATAATTCGCCACCGTTCCAGCGCCTAGAGGCCATCCCATGTCACTTGCGTTCGTTTTTCCGGGTCAGGGCTCTCAATCGGTGGGCATGATGGGACAGCTGGCGAGCCTTTCGCCCGTTATCGAGGCGACGTTCGCCGAGGCCTCCGCCGTGCTCGGTTATGACTTGTGGCGCGTGTGCCAGGACGGGCCGGCCGAGGCACTCGATGCCACCGAATGCACGCAACCCGCCATGCTCACGGCTGGGGTCGCGACGTATCGTCTGTGGCTCGAGCGGGGCGGACCGACCCCCAACATGATCGCAGGTCACAGTCTGGGTGAATTCACGGCCTGGGTCGCCGCGGGGGCCCTGGATTTCAAGACCGCCGTCGACTTGGTGCGCTTTCGCGCGGCGGCCATGCAGTCGGCCGTGCCGCCGGGCGAGGGCGCCATGGCGGCCGTGCTCGGGCTGGAGGACGCCGATGTCGAGGCCGTGTGCGGCGACGTGGCGGACGGCGTCGTCGAGGCGGTCAATTTCAATGCACCGGGCCAGGTGGTGATCGCGGGCAGCGCGACCGCCGTGACCCAGGCCTTCGATGCGCTCACCGCCATGGGTGCGCGGCGTATCATCCCCTTGCCGGTGAGCGTGCCGGCGCACAGCTCACTGATGCTGCCGGCCGCCGAGAAACTGCGCGAGCGGCTCGCCAACACCGCGGTCGCACCGGCTGGTATCGCGGTCTACGGCGTCGACGTGAAGATCCACCGGCAACCCGACGAGATCCGCGCGAGCCTCGTCAAGCAGTTGCACACGGCGGTCTATTGGGCGGCCACCGTCCGCACGATGATCGGCGCGGGCGCCACCCAAATCGTCGAGTGTGGACCTGGCAAGGTATTGACCGGATTGAACCGGCGCATCGACAAGAGCCGTGATCTGAAAATGTTGGCGCTCGAGGATGCCGCCGGCTTCGACGAGGCGCTCGCGATGACACACCGCCCATGAGGTTTTTCGCATGTTGAACGGATCAGTGGCGCTCGTGACGGGAGCGTCGCGCGGTATCGGAGCCGCAATCGCCGCGCGCTTGGCGGCCGATGGAGCACGCGTCGTCGGCACGGCAACCACCGCCGAGGGTGCCGCACGCATCACGGCTGATCTCGCCGGCTGGGGAGGGCGCGGTGCCGTGCTCGATGTCACTCGCCAGGAATCGATCGATGCTCTGATCGCGGACATCGAAGCGCACGAGGGCGTCATCGGGATACTGTGCAATAACGCAGGAATTACGCGCGACATGTTGCTGTTGCGCATGAAGACGGACGACTGGGAGCTCGTGATGCAGACGAACCTGGCCTCGGTGTTTCGACTCTCGAAGGCAGTCCTGCGTGGGATGATGAAGGCGCGTCACGGCAGGATCATCAGCATCGCATCGATCGTCGGATTGACCGGCAATCCGGGCCAGGCCAATTATGCGGCCGCCAAAGCCGGCATGATCGGCTTCAGCAAATCGCTGGCCCGTGAAGTGGGCTCGCGCGGCATCACGGTCAACACCGTGGCGCCGGGGTTCATCGACACCGACATGACGAGGGCGTTGAACGCGGCGCAGAGGGACGCGTTGAACGCGCAAATTCCGCTGTCTCGATTGGGTGAACCCGGGGATATCGCCGCGGCGGTGGCGTTTCTGGCATCGGCCGACGCCGCCTACATCACCGGCGAAACGCTGAATGTAAATGGCGGAATGCACATGCCATGAGTCGCCAGTTTTGTCAAGGCACTGGCGATCTGCTTATCGCTCAATCGTCTTAATAGGTAGCCGTAGCGGTCGCGTTCACATAAAATACGCGCCCTGCCGACCCGAGGCCGGCCGCGCGCCATGAAATTGAGAGCGGCATAATTTTATATAGCTATCCCGAAAGGACACCATAACGATGAGTACTGTTGAGCAGCAAGTAAAAAAAATCGTGGCCGAACAATTGGGGGTCAAAGAAGAAGAAGTCACGAATGATGCCTCGTTCGTCGATGACCTCGGGGCGGACTCGCTGGACACGGTCGAGCTGGTGATGGCACTCGAAGAAGAGTTCGAGACCGAGATCCCCGACGAGGATGCCGAGAAGATCACGACCGTGCAGCAGGCGATCGATTACATCAATTCGCATAAGACCAAGGCCTGAAGGTCGCTCACCGAAACGACGTTGAGGAGTCGCCATTGAGTAAACGTCGCGTGGTGGTTACGGGTCTGGGTATCGTGTCTCCCGTGGGCAACGATGTGACGGCGGCATGGAATGCGATCACGGCAGGACGCAGCGGCATCGGCCCCGTGGAGCGGATCGACACGACTAACTTCGCAACACATTTCGGCGGCGAGATCCGCAACCTCGATCTGGAGCCGTACATGACGGCGAAGGACGCGCGTCGCATGGACGCCTTCATGCAGTATGGAGTGGTGGCCGGCATGCAGGCCATGCGCGATTCGGGCTTGATCGTCACCGAGGAGAATGCGGATCGTATCGGCATACTCATGGGCTCCGGGATGGGCGGGCTCGAGTCCATCGAGGATACTTACGATAAGTTCCTCGAAACTCATTCCCCGAAAAAGGTTTCGCCGTTTTTCATTCCGGGCAGCATCATCAATCTGGTGAGTGGGCACCTGTCGATCGCGTTCAACATCACCGGACCTAACCTCGCCGTGGCCACGGCCTGTACCACGTCCACGCACGCGCTGGGGATGGCCATGCGCCTCATTCAATACGGCGATGCCGATGCCATGTTGGCGGGTGGTTCGGAAATGGCCACCTGCGTGACCGGCATGAGCGGCTTCTCTCAGGCAAAAGCGCTCTCTCAGCGCAATCACGATCCCGCGGGGGCCAGCCGTCCGTGGGATAAGGACCGGGACGGTTTCGTCATGGGAGACGGTGGCGGCGCCATGATGCTCGAGGAGTTCGAGTCGGCCAAAGCGCGCGGTGCGACGATGTATGCGGAGATGGTCGGTTTC
>Ga0116229_10006147_pt1 | contig 19423 bp, 18 predicted proteins | sample S1TSphgellanicum_3_FD_87313 | JGI IMG/M metagenome (GOLD analysis project Ga0116229, IMG submission 87313) | Host-associated microbial communities from peat moss isolated from Minnesota, USA - S1T2_Fc - Sphagnum magellanicum MG | ecosystem: Host-associated > Plants > Peat moss > Unclassified... | reverse complement strand
CAACTTTTCATTGCATTTGTTTTGTTTCTTCCAATAACAACTTTTCATTGCATTTGTTTTGTTTCTTCCAATAACAACTTTTCATTGCATTTGTTTTGTTTCTTCCAATAACAACTTTTCATTACATTTGTTTCATCTAAATAAATATTTGTTCGATCTCATTTCATAATCTCACAAGCTCAACCTTAATCAAATGTACAACAGTGTGAGTCAAATATTAAACTATGAATTATTAAAAACAACATCTTTGATTTTTAATGGAACAGTTCTCTACAAAGATCCTAACACATGAAATGTTTGTAACACTAATTACCTACATACCTCTAGCCCAATCGCAATTCTTCAACGGAAATTAGTGTCCTATCCATGCAACAAACAACATGACTCCAGTTTAGTGCTTTCCATTAGGCTGTTTTGATCACACGTTAATGGAAGACATCCTAAGCCATACACTAAATGATGAATTTATATTAAGCAAGACATCAACTAGGGCAAACTGATGCTAAATGAATTAAGTAACAACTTGTCAAATTCAAACCCAAACCTTTTTGGAGTTGTTCATCATTGATGCTTTGTGATGGACTACAAACAAGGCTCTTTCGTTCTTTGTCCTGCTAAGCAGGAAACGTGTTCATCACTGCAAGACATGAACCACTCAGCAGAACTACAGGAGTTTGATTCGGCTGGTTCTGTCCTAATTCACTTCTGTCTCTTTGCTGCAAGATACACACCACTACATTCTTCTGGCTGTATAACAAAATTGCAGTAACTTAACATATTAGCAGTGCAGTTGGGACATCATTGTCGCATTGTGCATGCTGCGAAATGCAATTCGTAAAATAAACATTTATATAAATTCGTTCTATAACCAAATCTCTGTTTCAACGTTTTGATTATAATAAGCGTGTATATTGGGGTATTGCAAGGTAGATAGGATCAGATAAGGTGCAATCTAGGAGGTTCAATAGTGACAATCTTCTAGAAGCCCATTGAATACAACTGTTCAAAGGGACAAAGTTTCATGACTCAAGTTGCTGAGGGTCTTTCACAAAAACTAATTGCCACTCTCTTTGAAGAAACTATTTCACCAATGTTAAAAATCGAATTCATTAGGATTATTTTTTGCATTTATAGCTTTATAGGGTGAAATCATGGTAAAGTGTACAATTTTCAGCCCAGTTGAAACTCTCCACGAGGAAGTAGCTATCCTCATATTTCCGGTCCAGTTGCAATTCTCCAAAGGAAAGTGCCTATCCACATTTTCCATCCCAATTGCAACTTACCAACAGAAACTGCATGTCCAGGCAGCAAGAAACAGGACTCAGTTTCAGTAGTTTTCCCTTAGGCTGCTATGATCAGAGTGTACTGCCATGTTTGATTGTGATCAAGGCAACCTAATGGAAAGAGACCAAACTAGTAGACATGATGTCAAATTCAACTAGAGATCACATAGTGACTTAATTGCAACTGTGCAATGATTTAGCAGGTCTCCAATGATCTTGAAAGAAAATTAAGATAATAGCTCTTATCAGTGAGAATAACCCACAATGTTACCCCCTAACAATTGTAAGACTTGAAACAAACCCAATTGTTGCAACACCACGTACACATACATTAGTTAGTCACTCGGCATAGTGTACAAACAATTCAAAACTCTCTAAAAACCTCTGGACCTGAACTGAATCTCTTAAAAAAAACAGATTTGTGTTACAGGAGATGACATATAAGCAGAGAGCAGCTTGTGAATTCACTCGTGAGAGTAAGGCGCTCAATGCATGGTTAGGTCGGACGTGAAAGGCTTGATTTCTAGGTTTTACTTAAGATGGGTGCGATGAGAGAGTTTGAGGAGTAACCCAGAGCAAGTATGAGGCTGATTCTATCTTCCATTATGTAAAACACCTCAACGTACATGTGAGAATATATACCACATATTCGACGTTAATTAATTCGTGGTCAATATAACTTCAGTTTTGGGAGCTGACTATAGAACAGTATCATGTTCTTTACATGATTTGTAAACAGCAGTCTGCCCAATCCAATATTTCGTGAAAAAGTATGTGTAGAAACAAATCTTTACTTGAACCCAGATTAAAGAACGAATTTCATGGGTGGTTACGGAAGAAGGGCCTCAATGAGACTACATACTCGCAAAATAAGATATCCATTTTCGTGAAAGGCTTGATTGCACTACGTCACCAGAACGTAGACTCTTATATCAGCATGTTTCAGTTGGGGCAAACAACAGTCATTATGAATTTTAATAGCTTTACTCACACTGAATATTAAGTTTGTCACTGCGAGATGGTAAACTAGGAGAACTTAAGGATAACTTTATTGTCACAAACTTAGATTTAAATACGTTTTCACACTTGATGCTGACTCAAACTTTTTAAGGTTGATCGAAAGTGTGATATATCGTCACATCGCAGTTGGAGTGATGTGGTAATCCTGAAACTGCGGCAGTCGTTGCAGGCTGACCACAATCAGATCTGATTGCTACAGTCACACTCAGTGCAACTGCCCACTTTCTAGTAAAAGTAGGCCTCAAAATTTTATTTTTCTTTATGTAAAATAATACAGAAACAACAAATTTCCGCTGGTAGCATTCCATAACGACAACTTCATCGTGTGGGCTTTAAGGACGAAAGTGGCAAAGACAGCGTTGCTGATAACCTTCTTTGGACCCTCAATTTATGAATGGAGAAGTACACCCCAATTTATACAAAGCAAAGTAAAAATATGGTGTGAATAAGAGACTTTTAGAGGTGAAAAGAAAAGGTCATTTTATTGACCCGCGGGGGGTATTTTCACTATCAGCGCAATATGGAAACCTTCTTATCGCTATTATGACAGAATTCTAACAAAAGCTTCGTCTTCCTTCATTTCAGAAACTTGTTGACTGCATAGTACTCTGGCAGTCCCAGGCACATACTTACCGGCTATATAGTACGCTTCCAGAAACCTCTGTAAGTGCTGGTATCATCCCCTCGAGTGTCACGGTAACAGAATAGGAAAAGAACCGTTCTAAATACTGATGTGCTACCTAAATCAAACACGGTGAGCACTAGTTGGGAATGAGAGTAGAACATATTAGCGATGCATACACAACTATGTTGGTCTCGACATGCAGGCGACCAGCACCTCTGCCAATTATATACTGAGTTAGTCACGCTGAGTTGCCATGCAAAAGGAGAGCAACAGCAAGCAAGCATCAGCAGACGTGTTTGAACTAGGTAGCACATCCCTACCTACCAGACGTCTGCTTCTGCCTGTTTTCTGACAACCGTGTCACTACCAGAAGTCTTCGTGTTCCTGTACTGTGTGTCAAGAACGTTTGACTATGGATCTTCAACGTAACTGAGAGACACAAACTCGATTACACGCCATCCAGTGCATGCCCTGTCGTGTGTGCAAGAATCACATGTTCAGCAAGAAGTGACAGCTTTTTCGGGATTTTTCAGTTTGGACATGGAGGACGAAACCCTCAAGACTTTGAAAACATGAGAGGTGATCTAGATCATCACCACCTCCTTGGAATCTGGAACAAAAAGACAAACAAGCAGGGTAAGTTCTACATGTTGGAGGCATGGAACCTAGTACCTACCCTACTTGCAAGCATACTCCAAACAAGAGGCGAGAAAAAAGAATGCGTATGATGACAGTTGTCAAGCAAAGGGTGGAGAGATCGACAGTAAAACGAACGGGAGCTCCCTTCAGTCCAAGAGAGGAAATATACAAAGGATGGTCACCTCCCGCATCAAACAAGCGGATACCCTGTTAGGATAGGTCCTCAACAGGGCAGTCGGATGTTTGAGTCAGCAGCTGTACATCCCTCTATGATCCACTATTGAACTGAAGGGACCTCCGATGAGAATTACTTGCCAACGAGAAGGATGGCCGGGACGACGGCGAGATGGCAGCCGGCTTGAGAACTGACGAAACACTTCAGATCGCATGCAAATGGAGTGATACTAAGAACTCATGGGTAGTTCTCTCAAACACAGCCTCTTGCTGGAAACGTCGTACCCTGCCTCCCAAACTTGCGTACGTCGAGACCTGCATATCAAAAGCAAACAACAAGTTGAAGGCAGGTGGATGAGAGAAAATTGCGGAGGAGGTACAGACCAGCAGGATCTGGGTGGGAGCAAAAGATGAATCGTGAGCCATTACTAGCATGGAAAGAGAGAAAGGAGAAGGGACGATGGTAATTGCTCTGAGGGAGAAGGTGAAGCAAGAAGGGCCATATATAGGGAGGAAAGAAAGCTAAATTAGTCGTAATAAACTGGCAGAACTTCTTTTAGATATTATGGCAACTTGTCGATAGTAATAAGTTGATTGCAACTTACATCGCCCGGAAAGTGAGGTGCTTCACAATTTGGTATCTAATGGTAACTCCTGTTCTTTGTCCCTACATGAAGAACATATTAACAATGTTAATAGACACGCCCGGAAATCTAGGCACCATGATAAATTATGGTCCTTTGCTGATGTTGTTTCCATCAAATGCGTGACAGTTCCCATGATAGTATTGGATAATTTACACTCAAGTTTTCGCCTTAAGGTCTAATCATGTGAAGGGCACGTTTTCACGACTGCCCACTGGCACACTATTTTTACTTTCCCCACCCAATAGTTAGGGTTTTTATGCAAAAAGTTCGAGAACCCAGCCTCCAGACCTGGAGACAGTGCTCATCAGACTCACAAATGCCAGCCACCTTACCTCAAAAGCTGGTTGTCCCAGTGCACTTGGTCCAGATCAAATTAACTCTCTTCACCTGAACCTGCCAGGTGTCGGTTCATTCAAAGTTAGTTGAGAATAGTGAGATGATCATAGAATGCCTTTCCACCCATAATTTGACCAGATTCATTGCGGTCGGATAGTGGCTGATTAGACATGGAAACCGACCCCAATCTTAGGATAAGATACAGTACTCTTTCAAAATTCAAGGTGAAAAATTATCCAGTTTTCACATTAAAGCATATCAAAGAGAAATCAAACCTCTGAATAAGTTACCTTCCAATGGGTTTTTAATAAGTTGAATACAGAATTTGAAGAATAATGACATATAAAAATATACATATAATAAGCATAGTTTTCAAACTAGCTAGTAAATATTGTGTTCAAACATATTCTTGTATGTTAAAAATTTCATACATGTTATGGGTATAATTTAAATAAAAGCTACAAGTACATACGTACATATTAGCTCACACCACTAGTTCTTGAAATACATTCAATGGATTTCATCTACATTTGACCTATTTTGTAAGAATAGACATTTACAAGTTCATTTAGTTGTATTTTTAAAAATCTACTTAAATGCATATTAAATATGTGATTCTTCAAATCATAACAACCAATGGAAAAAATATTTCACATTGATGGTTGAAGTGAAAGATATTTTTAAGTTCAAAATTAATATTTTATAATTACTTTTCATTTATACTAACAAAGATCATCCAATCAAATATCTATTGTCTGTGTGAATGTTTTCACCTTTTAGAATATTGCTTAACTATGGGTGGCAGAACCCATGGGTTATGTGATACAAGTTGGTCATTAAAAATCATTCATTTAAAAAATAACTCAATAATCTAAGATAAATAAAGCATTTTATTAGTTCATGGATCGATTAACTCAATGAATGTGTCAACTATCTTTAACAAATTGTAGATTACATATTGATTTTGATACATAATTATTAATCATTACTAAAGATGGACAAATTGTTCAAATGGGTACATTCATGATATAAAAAACCACCTAGTCCGAGGTTAAAGTCTTTTTTTCTTACAAAGCACTAATGTGATTTTCACATACCAAATAATTTCTCCCAAACTAGATGGAGGTATAGGGCACATATTTATTCTAAGGTGGCTCACAAAAGTCCATTTTATAGTGTTAAAATTTTGAATTTTTTTAATATCATGGATTCAATGGTAATAAATTCCATGTATCAAAAGCAATAAAATCCATATTAATAAGAGCTCATTTACATATTTCAAATATATACACTTGTAGGAAAAAAAATTGAAATTTGAAGGAAAGAAACAACTATGTTAGGGACTTATGAAAACATGGCTCAAGTTTGACCATTCAAAAGTCCTTGAGTAGAATTTGATTATATTTTTTTAAGGTAGTAGACTTTCACAAAAAAGTTTATTATTTGATGTTACATTGTATATTGAATCATTATATAGATAATTTGGAATGGAATTCAATATGAACCTTTTTATTTTCTACCATTATAGTCTATCAACTAGTCCATTTTTTTGTATTTCAAAAGTCCATTATGAAAAGTGGGTGTACTTTTATTGAAAATAATTATAAAATATTTTCATAATTAGATTGTTAATGTATAATTAATTTCAAATTGTCAATTTGATAAGTGTTTTTATTTGTTAAAGGTGTCGAAAGAAAATACACTCTACCAAAATGGGCACTGTGATTCAAAAAGTGAGTCACCTTACTATGCATTCACCTTACATTACATAAATTTTGTTTATCATCCATTCAAGATGAAAAATCACCTAATAATATAGTGTTTTTCAATGTGAATTTTTCTTATGGGTTGAAATCACAATAAAAAGAGCCAAGAGCACCAACGTAAAAGTCATTTTCAAGGATTGCACATGACACATGTCATTTCTATGTTGGTTTATAACTTAAGATTTTGTATTTTAGATACCCCATTTAACATTACATTTTATGTATAAATATACTTCAACTATAAATTGATTTTATATCATGTATATTATGCATTCATGCCTTCTATCACATGTATATATGAGCAACTTTTGTTAAAACCACATTTTCAAAATCCATAATTTTCAAGGTCAAAAGCACAAGTTTTTGAACCAAACTTGTTCAAATGGGTTATAAAAACAATTTTCATTTGTTCAAGTCCTTTTGCCCTTTTAATCATTAATGTTAAAATCCTTTCCAATTTTCAAAAAGAATGGTGTGCACATTTGGTAGAAAAAAAACATTTGAAAAAAATAAGGATTGTCCATTCTTGAGGTTTGAATGCTTTGAACATGCAAAAATATTTTTGATTTCTATCAATTTTTGAGCATGTAAACTTTGCAATTAATGAAAAATATTCCAAAATATTATGACAATCCAAACTATTATGCTTCCCTTGTGATCTTTCAAATATATAAAAATGTAATTAAAGAATGTGGGTGTAGTCATGATAAAAGGAGCCAAGGATTGCATGGACATGCCAAAATCTTGGACCTTATGACTTTGAACAATTATTACAAAAATTGTAGGCATTGAAATATCATGGAATAAATTACAATTATTTTTTACACTTGTGAATTTTCACCTCATTTTTTTGGGTGTAATTTCTAATAGTTTCATTGGTCATTTATTGTAGAATAAGCTATATGCAATCTAACATTGACTAGGGCAAAAAAATTTACAAGTCTTTTATTTTATGTGAAATTATTCAATTTTTTCTCCAATTTTCGCAAAACCCATATCTTGATGATTATGAAAGTGTCCATGACGCATTCCCAAGTTCCTAGTTAGACCCAAGGTGGGCCTAAGTTATTCAAACAACGAAATTGTGAGGAACTCGAGGCACATTTCTAACTCTCAACACTAGAAGGGGTAGAAGGGCGTGCTAAAGCTCCGGAATGGGACTAAGAAGAGTGACAAGCTTTAGTTACTTACTCGAACCTACATCAAACCAACCAATAAGTTGGTTAGATCACTTTCTGAAGCACCTTTACTGTTAAGACAAGTCACGGGCAACTCTAGATTCACAAGACTCACCATGGCCCGAACTCAGGGGAAGCCACCACCTTCCCCCATATAGTATTCTCTACGTCTCTCCATGGCACCTACATCTAAATGGCTGTTTGTCCCAGGATTCCCAAGGAGGAGTCCCGAAATTGTCTTGGTTTGGACTCCCAGGACTTTGGGAGATCATAACTCTTTGCTCAGACCTCCGATTGGGATGAGGTCTGAAGCAAACTTGTAGCTCTCCTCGAGAGCTTTCCAACGGTGTGTCGCACTCCACCTACACACATTGGGGTCAGGTTGATTCATGGCCCTTCTTTTTGCCATAATGTGTGTTGCAAATGTCCAAATGGCCCATGTGAACCCATTTTCGACATCTACACTTCGATATCTTTCCAATGATATAAGGAACACCCTAATGCGAGGTGTTTTGACCCTTGTAATTAGACTCTGAAGTTTTGAGAGTCCCGGAAAACTCCCAAGTCCCCATTTTGGGAATGTGGGTTTCATCCTCACACTCTCTCAAAGTAGGGTTACAACAATCCAAGTGAAAATATTTTTAAAATTCATCTAGATTTGGCTACACACCAAATGACCTTTGAGCGTGTTTTTGACCCCCAAAAGTACATAATTTGGAGAACTTCCTTGAACATGAAATGTTTATTACATTTTTAGGAAGGGCAAGATTGCATTTTCATGAAATTTTGATGGGTTATGTATGCTTTAAAATATTTATGGATAATTTGTTCTGCAAAATTAATGATGTGTCAAACAAAGAATTATGCAATTTATATTAAATATATAATGTATCATTTAAGGTCTTAAACATTATTTAAGAGTTCAAATAATATTAGAGCCTCTAAACTGGTCTAATTATGTGAGGAAAGTTTTTGAAATCATGTATTATTGACAAAACTCAATATTGTTGTGGAAGCATGTGGATGGATACAAGAATCATCCATTTATTTAATTGAAAATGGATGATTATGGGTATCAACATTTCGATCAAAGGTCATCACTATAGTGATGTTTAAATTAACATATAACTTCAATTACTATGAACTTGTTAGTGTTTTGTTTTGCATGTCTCAACTCTATGGTTGCCACCATTCTTCCTGCAACTTGCACAAACTTGCCATGGAGCATCCGAGGTTGAGTTTTCACATAGCTAATTGTTGCACGCACACATTTGAAGAATCAAAATTGCATATCAAAATCCACCATGGATGTTTGTTTAACATCATGGACGTTGCTACATGTATAAGATTTAAGTAAGTATTAATTGACTTGTAATAGAAGTTTTGTAGTTTAGAGTGTTGTTGAAATGTAACCTCATTTGCTTTAGATTTAGACTAGTTTAGGGCAAATACAAACATTGTGTATGATGGGGAACTTGAAGAATAAGCAAAAATATGCACCCCATCACCAAATCCAGTTAATTGAACCTAAACAAAATGTACATAATGTTGGACGTGAAAGGTGTGCAAATAATGTTTGTGTTGAAAGGTTTGAAGGAAATGAATAGTTGGGTGATACTGAAGATGAGGAAGATCTTACATTTTTGGCTCAAAAATTAAAAAATGAAAATACAAGCATCTTTGATAACACAATCATAGGCTTTGACAAGCTTAATTGCTTGTTGAAAAATAATCATGTTAAAGAATTGAAAAGACAACTCTTATGGAACGCATCTAGAGTGCCCTTTCCATTTTAATGAAGAGTATTACTATGAAACAGGCTCATAGATCCACTTGCAATGTTGCAAGGACCTTAGCCATGTTTATTGCTTATTTTCTAAAAGGGTTGATGCATGGTTACTATAAACATAACTAAATTAACTATATTTATTTTAAACATATTATTATTTTACCCTAATAAATTTAACCATAATCAATAGACCCATAATTATTTAAAACTATTGTATATTTAGCCATGGTTAGTTTCGCCATAATTATTTTTAACACTTTTATTTTAGCCATAATTATTTCACTCACGTTTATTTTAGTCAAATTCATTTTACTCATGGTTAATAGTTTAACCATGGTTGGTTTTGCCATAATTATTTTAACCATTTTGATTTTAGCCATAATTATTTCATTCATGTTTATTGTGGTCATAATTAATTTTTGTAGAATTGGTTTTGCCATAAAATATTTTTTTATTAATTAATTTAATCATATTAACTTTATTAGTGGTTAGTTTAGCTAAATTTATTTACTCATGGTTAGTTTAACTATTTCTAGTTTAGGCATGTTTAATTTTTCCATATTCATTTTAATCATTTTGATTTTAGTTATAATTATTTCATTCATGTTTATTTTAGTCATAGTTAATTTTTGCATAATTGGTTTTTCCACAAAATATTTATTCATTAATTATTTTAGCCATATTAACTTTATTAGTAGTTAGTTTAGCCAAATTTATTTATTCATGGTTGGTTTAACCATTTCAAATTCAGCCATGTTTAATGTTTCCATAAATATTTTAACTTGGATTTTAGTCATAATTATTTCATTCATATTATTTTAACCATAACTAATTTTTGCATAATTGGTTTTGCCATAAAATACTTATTCATTAATTAGTTTAATCATGTTAACTTTATTAGTGGTTAGTTTAGCCAAATTTATTTATTCATGATTAGTTTAACCATTTCTAGTTCAACCATGTTTAATTTTGCCATAAATATTTTAAGTTTGATTTTAACCATAATTATTTCATTCATATTATTTTAACCATAATTATATCATTCATGTTTATTTTAATCATAATTAATTTTTACATAATTGGTTTTTCCATAAAATATTTATTCATTAATTATTTTAGCCAAATTTATTTATTCATGGTTAATTTAACCTTTTCTAGTTTAGCCATATTTAATTTTGCCATAAATATTTTAACCATTTTGATTTTAGCCAATATGATCTCGTTCATCTCTATTTTAGACATAAAATATTTATTCACTAATTAATTTAGCCAAATTTATTTACTCATAGTTAGTTTAACCATTTGTAGTTTAGCCATAGTTAATTTTGCCATAATTATTTTAGCCATAATTATTTCATTCATCTATATTTTAACCATAATTAATTTATGTGTAATTGGTTTAGCTATAAAATATTTTTGCATTGGTTAGTCTAGCCATATTAATTTTATTTATGGTTAGTTTAACCATAAATTATTTATTCTTTAGCTAGTTTGGGCATATTTATTTTATTCATGGTTAGTTCAATCATTTTTAGTTTAGTCATAAAATATTTATTCATTAGTTGTTTGGCCATATTTACTTTACTTACGATTAGTTTAACTATATTTATTCATTGGTTTACTTGGCTTTATTTATTTTATTCATGGTTAGTTTCAGCATAATTAATTTAGTCATGGTTATTTTTCCATAATTACTTTAGTTATGGTTGGTTTAAACATTATTTTACCAATTAGTAATTTTACCATAATTAATTTTTCCTAGGTTAAATGAGCCACCTATTTGATTTATGTAATGTAAATATGTGAGTAAATAACCTAAATACAATTAAATTATATGTAGGTGTATTTATTTATACATAGCCTACCTATAGTCAACCTATTTACCTATATTTTAACCTATAGGCAACTTAGTTATATAGGCTAAGGTAAGCCATTTATATACGTATGATAAATTATTAGTTGGTTAACTAGTTATTTACCTTAAATACACTAATAATGTGTATTTAAATAGTTAAATATTAATTATTACAAATACATTGTTGATAATATATAATGAATTAGGTCAAATTTGTAAGGATTAGTTATAATTTGGTTGTAATTTTTAATTATAACTAAATAATTAGACATTAACTATTACTAATTTTTATTTTAACTTAATTAACATACATATTTACCTACCTCTTTATTTATTTATTTACTTAATTTATGTATCTTACATAGTTATTTAGGAATAATGTTGTGTAAACTAAAAAGCTCTAGTGTTATGTGGACATGAAAATGTTTCTCCCTCCCAAAAATTTGTCCCTTATTATTTGTCGTCCTTTTTCAAATGATGAACAATATAAATAGTTGCACCATAAGCATTTAAGACATAAGAAATATTTTTAAAAGGAAGCCCACTTAGGATGAGCCAATTGAAAACGTTCAACCTTAAAGGCCAAATTCAAAATGAAATAGGATTTTCCTACCTAGGTCATTTAGGTGTAGGCTTAATTTAGGTGGTGTACATTTAACCTAGTAAAGGTTACCCTAGTTTACTTTAGGCTTTTACACGTAGTTGCTAGTTATAGGTTTTTAAACCTAGGCCTAGGAGTTTAGATTGTATGTTCTTAGATATAAGGACCTTAGGAGTAGGTATCTAATTTTAGGTTTAACCTAGGTTATTTAAGTTCTATCATGGCATAGCCTAGTGGCCAATGTTTAAATGCCATGTGGCATAACCTAATGGCCAATGTTTAAATGCCACGTCGCATTACCTAGATGGCTCATGTTTAGATGCCATGTGGTTTAATCTGGGTGGCCACTGTTTAAATGCCACATGGCTTTGCCTAGTCAAAATGGTATTTGACCAGTCAAAAAATCATTTGATTGTTATATTGACTAATCAAAAATACTAGTGAAAATGACTAGTCAAAAATGCCAACTTAGGCTTGGTCAAAACATACATGGCACAGTCACAATGGACATGTTCAAAACAACTTGTCCAAAATGACTAGGAGGTTTTTTTTACACTTGTCCAAAATGGGTCTTTTTTTACCAAAATTTCTAGTCAAAAAAAAAAATAGGGATTCTAGTAATGAAAGGTTATGATCATTGTTTTAGATGCTTCCATTCTACTTTAAAAAGACCAAGTGGTTTATTTCTACACTTGTGTGTTTTTGAATGATTACTAAATAGGTGATTTGGCAACACTCAATAATCTAACAACTATGCAAAGTTAAGTGGTTTTCTTATTTCAATTGGGTGATTGAGTCAAATTATTTTCCAATGGTTTTTTTATTATCCCTAATAAGATGCAATAACCCTTTTGAAAGGAACAACTAGGATATAAATGATCTTGTTTTAAATTGAACTTTGTAATTCATAAGTAATTTCAAGCTTTGGATGTATTGTGGCCTAAAAATGCACCATCTTATGTGGTTTTGTTTTGATACATGTGGGTGCTTGATTGATTATTCGAGATTTTTCAAGTGCACCTTCAAAAATCCAGCAACTTAAAAGCTAAGTTGTTCTATTCTTTGATTTTAGTCTTTGAATCAACTTACTTTGGGTGATTCATGATCATGTCTCTAGAAAATGAAATGTTTGCATTGAAAAGACCTTGATCACTTGTACCAACTATTTTGTTGTAATTCAAGGTCAATGATCTTACCAAGTGCCTTATACAAGAACTTAGACCTTAATAACTTTTCTTTTCTTTTTTTGCACACACTACCAAGTTTTGTTCAAATGAGTTAAATTAAATTTAATATTAATTATAAACTCAAGCAAATGTAGCAAGGAATCTATTTTCAAATTAACCACTTTGTTTTTATAAGTTGGTTTTTGATTTGTAGTATTTTCATTTAAGTTAAAATCATCAACACAAATGGATCATTAGTCTAGCAATATTGAAAAAAGCTAAATGGGTTGTTCATTCATTGGATTATGTATGTTTCATTGAATTTGCTGCATCATCTAGGTGTTTTATGACCATCCTTGAAAAATGCAATTTCTACATTGAAGCCTAGACCTTGATCAAATACCAATTCTTTTTGTTGTATTTGAATAAGTTGGTTTCTACTTTGCATAGCTCTTTTGTTGAAGGTCCTTGAAGTCATGAACACAAATACAACAATATGGAAAAGATTTAAATGGGTTCATGTTCATTTGGATGTAATATGTTACAGTGAATTTGCTTTCATGATGTTTTATGATAGCATCAAGTCTTTAAACTTGATTGCAACCCAATCAAATGTAACTTATTTGAAAGTATATTACATTAATCATGTTTCGATGTTCTTACAAGTTGGTTTTTGGTTTGCAGCTTTTTTGTTTAGGTGCTTGAAATCATCAAGAGAAATGGACAACAGTATGGAAATTAAAAGCTAAATGGGTTCATGTTCATTGGGATTTTGTATGTTTCAATGAGTTTGCTTCATCATGGGTGTTTTATGACTAGCCCTGAAAAATGCAATTTTTACATTGAGAAAACCTTGGTCAATTATATTAATCTCTTTGGTATAATTGAGGGTCAATGACCTTACCAAGTCCCTTATACAAGGGCTTGATCCTTATCAATTATTCTTTATTTTTTTTCTCATGCACTACCAAGTTTCTATTTAGCTTGATTTACTTCAAACTTGATTACAGACCCAAATAGATGCAACAAGCAATTTGCAAGCAATGTATGTTCAAATTCATCACTTTGTTTTCATAAGTGGGTTTTTGATCTATAACTTTTTTGTTTAAGGTGCTTGAAGTCATCAACACAAATGGATGGATCCAACAATATTGAAAAGAGCTAAGTGGGTTCATTCATTAAATTTAGGATTTTTAGTGAATTTGCTTTGTCATGGGTGTTTTATGATCATCCCTCAAAATGAAATTTTTGCATTCAAAGGAACTTGATCTTACATACCAATTTTTTTTGTTATAATTGAAGGTCAAATTTTACTTTAATTAATACAAATGGATAGGGATATATATTGAAAAGAGCTAAATGGGTTTATTCATTGGATTAAATATCTTTTAGTGAATTTGCATTGTCATTGGTGTTTGTGATCAATCCTAAAAAATGCAAGGTTTGCATTGAAATTATTTTGATCAAGTACCATTTGTTAAATTGTTGTAATTGAACCTATCGAATATGACCTTGTAACTAGTTGCCTTAAATAAGGACTTGGACATTACCAATTTTCTTATAGAGTTTTCTCTTATGCATTGTTGTTTTGGAGGCTAAGTTTTTGCTTAACCAATATGTTATTAAAATCAATGTGGTGCCTATTGGGTTTAGGCTTTGGTTATTTAAGGTGCTTTGTCATGAACATAAATTTAGTGGTTCTAAAAAAAGTGCAATGATTATGTTCATTAGATTACATGTGTTTGCAAGTCCTTCAATTTTTTTCATCATAGCAAGTTTATGGTAATCCCTAAAAAATGCAATGTTTGCATTGGAAGGACCTTTCAATCAAGTAGGCCAACTATTTTGGGTTAATTTCAGGTGATTAACCTTGCCAAGTGCTTTACAAGGACCTAGACCTTACCAACTTTGTAATTGTTGCTTATTGATTGACCTAAACAAGTACAACAACTCCTTTGTAAGGACCATACTTCGCACACTCAGTTTTGTTTTCTTAATTTTTTAGTCAATTTTCTTTGGGTGCTTTCTGTTCATCCTTAGTAAAATACAATTCAACCACGTTAAATGACCAAGTACCTAACTAATGTTCTTGTAACTTCATCTATTTCAAACTCATTGTGAAGTTGTTTCATGAACTATTGAAGATCATGTGACCAATTGTTGTACAGGGACCAAGCCTAACCAATTTGCACATACTTGACTATGTTTAAAGGTTAACAAATTTCATGGGCAATGAGTAAATAAGATCTAACATATTCAATGGTTGTTTTGATAAGCTCAAGTTTAAATGTCGAACACTAATTTTTTATGTGGCATACATACTTACACTTGTGTTTTTGGTTGGCATTTAAAGTTCTTTATGACATTCAAATTGAAACATCTAGAAATCTTGGTGATGCTTTCAAAGTTTCAAAGCTTGAAACCATGGTTTGTTAAAAGGCTAAAGGAATGGAATACTTGTACTTGTCGGTACCATACTAAACTCAATGAGCTCAGACTTGGCTTCAACATTATGCAGGTAGTAGGAAATGTTGTTCACAATCAGTGTGTTTATTCTTGTGAGAATGTTTGTAGATCTGAATTAAATAATACATCAAGTCACTTGAATTGTGCTACCCACCTTAAGACATACAACACTTTGTCCTCATTAATTATGGAGCTTAGTATTACATCCCAAAGTTGAAAATGATGAATTTCATCAAAGGGAATGCATTATGGGTGACTACAATAGGTGTGGTCTCCAATTACTAGAGGTTTGTCTAGGGGAGTTGCATTCCAACAACAAAACACAACGGTGTAGCAATGGCCATAAAGTGGTGGGTAGGACTATAGATGGTGGAGACAAAAAGGTAAGGAAGGTTATGTACAATGGTATAAGGCATGTTCAATTGATTGATTATTTGAAGCCTCATCTTTCAAAGTTTGTGGTGCATAATTTCATAGCTCATTGGCAAGAAAAAGAATTCAAGGGATTTTTTAAACACATACCAAAAGGCACCATAGTTTCATGTATAGATTTCTTTAAAAATTATGCCATGAAGGTCCAAAACGAGATCCAAGATATGCATTGGTTCTCTTTTCAAATCACAATCCTAATTCACATTAGCTATAAACACGAGCTTGACTATGACCCAACTATAGACACATCCAAAAGTTTCAAGGAGGTTCACTACTATGTACGTATATGATGAAAAAGAACATGATACATTGTTTGTCCAACATGCTTTTAGGTTGCATTAGTAGTTCTTAACGTCCATTGGGTGTCAACCTAGGCAACATGTTGTTTGGAATGATGGTTGTGCAAGTCAATTCAAGAGTGCTAAAGCTTGGTACTTCCTAAAGAGGTATCACAAGCTCACTGTTAGTGAACAACTTCCATTTGGATGTCAAATTATTTGGAGTTATTTCACCACCGAGCATGGCAAAGGCAAAGTAGATGGTGCAAGCGCTTTGCTAAAAAGGGAGCTTCACAAGGAGCAACTAAAACCTCAAGGGTTGAAGATTCAAAATGCCAAAGAAGTAGTTACTTTCTTGCAATTAGAATCCAATAAGTTCCATGCAGCTCACCCAAATGTAAACAGAATTGTGAACAAGATTTTTTGGGAAGTAAATGTGGGTGATGTTGATAGAAGTAGCCCATTTCATTGTTCAACTATAATAGGGAGTCGAAAGACTCACTAAATCAAATTTATCACAAGTCGAGATCCAACATTGGTGGAATTCAGAAACATCTCTTGTTTTTGTGTTCAATGTCAAGATCCTTGTGAGGAATTCTTGCACACCTTCACTATTAAGATATGCATTCACAAAAAACCCGGTTGGAAGTGGAACTATTATGTAGTTATAATCTAACACGTAAGGCAGTTCAAGGTAAGTAATGGAATTCACTAAAAATCTAATGCGTTGTGTCCAACATCTACACATAACATCCTAATCTAACATGCATTGCATTTTTGAAAGCTAATCTAAAAGGAGCCATGGTATAAAATCTCATAAGTTTTTGGTTTTATTTTTATTTATTTTTTATCAAGAATTAAACTTTGAACTAGAAACCATTTGCTTAGATTGAAGGAAAAAACAGACAATTTGACCCCCTCTACTTTCAACAAGTGTAGCTCCCTTATACCAACTCCGATGATGCTGAAATTTTGGGAGAACATTCTACACCTTCCAAACTAAAACTAATTTAATTTTGACACAAATCCAACGATGGATTTAGGAGGAAAAATTAATTGAAGTAAAAATTTAAAGGCTTTGTCATGGAATTCCTTCCATGGATTCCACCACAACACCCTCTACTTCCAACCAATGTAGCTCCCTGACAACAACTCCGATGATGCTGAAAGTTTGGGAGGACCTACTACACCTTCCAAATTAAATTTGATTTCATTTTTACACAAATCCAAGGGTGGATTTGGGAGGAACAACTAATTGAACCAAGATTCCAGAGGCTTTGCTACAAGTACTTGTTACACACAACTTCCTTCCATGTTTGATCCTTGCACACTCCTTTTCCATGAACACCTCTCCACACATAAGGACTAAACATTCTTCCTCACACTTCTTCCTCCTTTTTCCTTCCTTCCCACATACACCCAATACCTTCTCCCTTGGTAAGCCTCCATGACCTTCCTTGAGATTGTTCCCCTTATCCAATGAAAGTTTTGCAATCCTTTGCTCCAATCAATGGCCTCTCATCCTTCTTGAGCCAATGAGAATAGAGAATAAATTGCCATCCAATTGAGTTTAGGATGAGAATTCTTGGGCCCAATGAGACACAAGGAAAACTCCATCCTCCAATCAAATAGGATGACAATCTTCATGACTAATGGGATTGGAGGATTCATCCCTTCTTTTATTTTGGATATCTTGATGAGGTCTTTTGAGCTTGATCCTTATCCTTTCCGTCCGTTGACCTTCACATCCTATTTCTTCATCTTAATTACTCCAAGTAACTAACTAGAATAATTTATCAGTAGTAATTAGTAACGTTCTTGAATTCTTATTTAACTAATTCAATGGTTGAATTAACATTCCCTTGTACTATTTACTCTCTTATATCCCCTATCTATTTATTTTACCATATATTAGTTAACTATGTAGTACATAGTAAATTAAAAGTAAATTTGCACCACAAAAACCCCCACATACTTCTAGATCTGCCGTCGAAATTAGGGTTTGATGAATTCCTTAGATTTAGGATGTTCGAGGTTTCGTGAGGTTCCGCCGTCACTCCCGCACCTTACACCTACCCTAATTTGTTAAATAAAAAGGCCTCGACCCCTTTTGAACGCAAGTACCACATTGTTTGTACTACCTTCTTAATTTTTTTGTTGATGCAAGTGAGAACTAGTCATGGTGGATGATGTCGCTACTCCTTCGAATCCTTTAGTTACACCAGTAGAACAGGAAGAGCTTGAAGAAGCATCGTTCGACGTGATTGTTTTTCAATGGCTGCGCGAAGAAGAACCGCCCAGGCGAGTGGTGCACACTCGAGTCGATCATTTAGCATGGGATCATCGACTATCTCCTAACCCACATGCTTTAGTAATTTACTTAGAATTCGTTCCTGCTCGTGGAGCCACGCCAGAAAGGTTCAAAGAATGTCAATGCGAAGATGATGATGTCCGTCTCCATTGTCGAACGTGGGTTCCCAGTGATGGCCATTATCGTTGGCTACGAGGGCCACTTCACCCCCTTTTCATGGAGCACTGAGCCGAGTGCCTCACTCGCACCATTCGTCGCATTCTAGATTTTTTGCAATTGTGATCTATCCTTTAAGTCGGTTATTCACCCAAGGTTACTTAGGCGGAAATGTTAATACTTAAATTTGAATTGATTCTATTTAGAAGTCTGATAGAAGTGAAACTAAATAAATATGTACTAGGACTACATCCTAAAAATCTTACAAGTACATCATTAGTGCTTGAAGATTCTTCTACAGACTAACTTAACCTTGTCATGGCGAAATGTTATTGTTAATTATGGGCTTGTATTTCCTATATATCAATAAATCACATCTAATTCTACATCCCCTTTCCCTTCTCTCCAACATAAAAGGGATAATGTACTTTAAAAGGTTTACTAAGTGCTTAACTGATTAAGCGTTACATCAACTAAAATAAAAAAGTACTATATGCCTGGAAATATCACAAAGGCTGATTCAACTATTAATAATCACTACTTGGAGGCTTATAAGCATTCAAATCATTAGTACTAAGGAAAATTACAGAAGTAAGGCTTAACTAATTATTAAGCTATAATCCATGGCTCACAATCCTATTGTAGACCTACCATGTGAGTAGGTACATTTTTATCAACCTACTAGTTGCATTTTTCTTATT
>Ga0116229_10006143_pt1 | contig 19424 bp, 16 predicted proteins | sample S1TSphgellanicum_3_FD_87313 | JGI IMG/M metagenome (GOLD analysis project Ga0116229, IMG submission 87313) | Host-associated microbial communities from peat moss isolated from Minnesota, USA - S1T2_Fc - Sphagnum magellanicum MG | ecosystem: Host-associated > Plants > Peat moss > Unclassified... | reverse complement strand
TCTAAATAATTAGGACATATAAAAAGATTGCATATTACTTACAAAATCATTTGTGGAAAAAATGTTTTCAACATGATCAAGCATCTTGGACTACAAACATTTTTCATAATTTTCAATACATGCTCATCAATACTTGTAAAAATGTTAAAAGAGTTAGACATTCAATACATAACTAGGGAAAAACTACAAAAAATGAAAATGAAAATAATATAAGAATTTTTAAAAAAAAGACCTTGTTACATGTGCATGCTTTTATTATAATAAAAAGAACAATTTTTGAAAGTTAAATTTCAGAAAAAATGACATTTTATTTGGTCAAGTTTTTCTTTTGGGTGACATAGATTATTGTGGTCAACAAATGCTCTTCGAGATGGTGTTTCTTCAAATGATGCCATTGAACACTTTTTAAACAAATATTTGACATTACGCCTAATGTATATGGTTATATATACAACTACATTTGTACTTGTTTAGAACACATGTGACTCCATGACTAACACCATGTGACCTACTCTAGGTTGGTTTAAGCTAGGTGACCTAGCCTAACGAGTGGAGCATAAGTAGCCTAGGCTAAAAAGTGGACTAAGAGTTTAGGTGGTTTAGCCTAGAGAACTTGACTTAAATTATGCACCTTAATTGCCTAACCTAGAATAGGATAGATAGGTTGCTAGGGTATGAATTTTATTCCCTCACCTTCACATTGAGGGGGCAAAGTCATCACCATTCCACCATTTTTTTAATGTAACATAAATTATAATCACATTTTAATAATCACATTTTTAAATCTATTTAAATGACATACTCAACCTACCTTAGGCTACTTACATTACATAGGGTTGCCTAAGGGCTACCTAAAAGCTACCTTGGATTTACCTAGGTTATCTAGGGGCTAATGTAGGGATTGCCTAGGTTACATAGGCCATCTACCTATGCTTACCTAGGGGGGTATTTAGGTGTTGTTTAGGTTACCTAAGAGTCATTTAGGGGCTACCTTGGCTATTTAGGAGTTACCTTGGCTACTTGAGGGCTATTTAGGCTTTCTTACATACCTATTTCTCTTACTTACCTAGCTCAACTAGCTTAGCCTATGTGACATACTTAGTTATCTAGCTACCAAACATAGGTATAAATATCTAGGCTAAATACCTATAACTTACATAGGTACATTAGTTACACCTCTTTCAAAATGACTATTAGTTATGTAGTTATAAGATCATAGTCCTGTAGGACCTTAGTCATATACCAATTTGTTGGTTTCATTATTTAAGAACTCCAAAGAAACACAAGCAAATATTATGTTTTTTAGAAAAACAAGATTATATTTCAAATTTGCATAACATTATAACCCAAGGCTTCAAAAATTTAGTCAAGTTGGGTTTATATGAAGACGTTACATTTGATGATTTTTTTTTGGATTTGAAATTAGATGAAAGTACATATAAAAATTAGTTTTATGATGCACCTTATATAAACCAACACTAGTCTTGAAACATAAACCAAAATATGATATATGAACAAATGTATTATATATATATATATATATATATATATATATATATATATAGGTTAATTATGGGAAGCAATTCTATTAGATCCATATGTAGCAATTGCATATTGCACTTCTTATTTAACTCAAATAGGTAAATATGTGACATGAAAAGTGCAAATAATATCAAACAAATGTAAAAGTGAACAAGCCAAAACATCTAAATGAATTATAAAATGGAAACTACATTTTTTAATGTTCAACAAATTGGCACAACAAGCAATACACTTTGCATATTCTTTTGAAGAACATGATTTAACATTTATATTACTACTACAAAAAAGCCCTAGGTAATTTATCTTCAACTTTGACAAAAATTCATTGTAAATCCATTATTGATAGATATAAGAATCAAAATGAAAGTTTAGATCAATTTTCCCTAGTAGAATTTGTTATTAATGATGATTAGAAATTATTAAATGAGAAAATCATTTGTTGGGTTTCTTTTAATCATCACAAAAACCCAAAAAAACATTATAATTTTTTTGTTTTTGCTTAAACCATTTCATGGATAAAAAATGTTTTAAGAAAATGATCATGTTTTGTGGGAAAATGTTTATGTAGAACAAAAGGATAAAGTTGAAAAGCTTTGCAAACAATTTGTATGTAATTTTTAATTCAATTTGAAATAGGATGATTAATGGGGCAATTTGCAAGCTCAATTTTAAAAAACACTAAATTCATGAAACAAATGAATGAGATAATTTATTACAAATTTGCAACAAACTGAAAATGAAAATAATCCAAAAAAAATCATATTTACTAATGTTGAACAAATTAAACAATATGATCCATCATAAAAAAATCATACAAAGTAATTCACAAATTTTGTCAACAAGTAGATAAACCTATACCATACAAAGATTTTTCATCATAATGAAACAATTAAATGATGAACAATGAAACATTGGTGAGGACATATTACATATTAAAAATATAAATCCAACAAAACCTTTACATATCTTTCTAAGTGGAGGTGCAAGTATGTAAGAAAATTACACATATTTGTATTATACAATGCATTTTTCAATATTAATTTAAAAAAATGATGACCCATTTAATATCAATGGCATTATGATATGTTTAGGTCTTGCAATTCAATTAAACAAAAATATTAATGAATTCAAAACATTAATGATGAAACATGTGATATATTAATGAAAATGTACAATGAACTTCATTTCTTTATAATGACATGAAAATGTTAAATGCTATAAATTACAATGTGTAATGCAAAAAAATAACATCAATTTCATTAACATTTAAAATAGATTTTCAACATCATCACAAACCCTTCATGACATTAGTTTTCTTAATAAAATATGAGTGATAGTACCACCATTGAAACACAACATTCTACCACATTTTTTTTACACTAATGTTAAAACTATTGTGCAAAATAAAAACGTTTTTAACAATACACCCAACAATATATCTAAAATTTTAATGTAGAGCATACATTCTAATACATGTCTTTCTCATTTCAGATTATTTAGAATTCCAAGTCACAGGCGATTTTCATACACAACTATTATTTAAACAAAATATGCTAGTAGGATTATGTGCAAATAATTATGTAAAGTTATGGGTTATGTAATTCCGACTTCAACATCCCCCATCCCCACACTTGGAAACCTCACTCTTTTCAACCATTAGAAAAGTACAACACCAACATTTCCTTTTTAAACATAAATAAGCAACATGCCATGCCATACCTCCTTAGCCAACTTCCTTCCATTGGCATCTCTTCTCCAACACAGAATATGGATGCCTGTGGAACACAAAAGTCCACTCCAAGAAAGAATTCAAACTCAAATATAACACCAATGCTATGCAACCACTACAAATGAGCTTACATCCTTCCACCCTCTTTTGCTATCATTGACACTACTATGCACTACCCGCTACTTTAACACATCCTTCTACCCAAACCATATCTTGTACCTCACACATCACTCCCCCAAAACTACTCACACCCTATTGTTCCACACACACACACACATTCCTCCAACCCACATTCAACACAACTTTTGACTCCCATAGGTCCCCCCTTCCTCCTTTCTATCAAGCATCCCCTACTTCCTCACTAGTCCCTCAAATGTTCCCCCCTCTTTGCACATGGCCTCCAAATTGAAATAGATCCTCTATATCACTACCAATCATTCAAATGATGCCTACAATGTTGCTTGAAACTAAGCCAATATACATAGCCAAGTGGGGCTTGTATACTCACCCAACAAACAAAGATTGAACCAAAGCACCAATCCTTCCATATTCGTATTTGTCACGCTTTCAATTTCTCTATTCTTTTCTGGCTTTTCATTCTAGGAATTATTAAGTGACAAATTGTGGTCACAGGTATGATATGTACCAAACACCATGGCTCACATAATGGCCCCGCTGGGAAGTACATTTGCATGATCTCCTTCCTATATGTGCCTCTAGTAGATGTGGCTCCAATATTACAATCCCTTCTACACCACACAAGAATCCTTTTCAAGAACTCACCCTGGTGACACCCTATCCAAGGTGCCACCACCCTTGCCCGGGACATGCATGGCAAGGTCATGGGTTTGCACCAATGTTGCTGAGTACCCAGTTTGGAGGGTTAGAACCACTGATTTCAGTTCTGGTTAGTGAAAATAAAATCAGGATCAAGTTTGATTTTGGAACTAGAATCAAAACCTTTCAAGAAATTGAACTGGAACTGGTTTCCCAGTTCCATTTATGTGTGGAATTGGAATTAGAAGTGGAACCAATACCAAAATTTTTGAAAATTAAAAAAGGAGAGACACCATAACTGGGGGCTATAGGGAGGTTAATTGCAATTATTTAACCTCCAATTATTTCAATTCAGATAACTCAAAATTCCATCCAATTTTCAGAATTGAAACTGGAATGTTTTGTTGAAAAAAAATTCGACCTAGAATTTAAATCCCGGTTCCATTTGTATCTAAAACTTTAATTATAACCATTTTGATATTTTTTATAAACCTAAACGAGAAGTTCTTCATGCACATAAAGAATTGCCCTGCACACTGGTCTGCACATCCATCCCCAAATGAAGCTCCAAAAGCTGTCCATTGGGCCCAAGTTGCATTAGCCCCCAATCCTTCACCACCATTCTACACCAAACCTTGGTTGGTCTACCCCTTTTTCCCATCCACATAATAATATGCATATCTTATGCCACTTCCCACCTATCATTTTTCGATATAATAAAGTTATACTTCAAATAACCTTGCCTTTGAAACTTTTTTTTCACCTTAAAAACCTTAATTCCCTACAAACTTTGAAGTGAGCAAACTTCATTGACATTGGGTTTTGGATGCTAAATCTTAACATTTGGTGTGCATAATTCAAAATACTTGTTGAATAGTTATAACAAGTTCAAAACCAAATTTAAAATTCAGGCTGAAACTTGTTTCACAACCACAGGAAAAAAGAGTTTCAAGCTTTGTTTCATGCCAAAGAACTTTTGTAGCATCAAGTTTTGATCTCATCCCTTCATGGGAGAACTCTTACCTTGAGTTCACCCCCTTTACAGGAAAACTTTGTGCACATGCTCAGTTTCCTTTAGCAACTCTCCATCGTTCCTTCCCTAGGTCAACCGAGCTGACCTCCTTCTATTTTGTTTACAATGGTTACCTCTATTCCACTACCTTTCTTCTCTTCACAATCACTCTCCACAATCCACTTAGAACAGCTCTCTTCACTTACCTTTCTCCAGCAAGATCAAGCTCCTTGGCCTTCCCTCCTCACGCACCAATCCCATTACCTAAGCTTCAGAAACACACCCGTCCATCAACTGCACTCCCCTTCCCATCCTTTGACTCATCACCCCTTTCTCACCACCCCATATCCCAAAGCATCTATACCAATGGCTCAGTTATGAAGTAAGCATCAACTACCCATGCGAGCTTTGAAGTTACAATGAAAAATGACAGATACTTATATTTTATTGCTCCTTCAATCACTAGCTAACTTTGCATTGTCTCCTCAATTTTGTGTCGTGTAAAGCCCTAGGACCAGGACTTTACTCAGCATAAGGACTGGGGCTTTACACAGCGTAAAGACAGAGCAACTTGAAGATGCTGGAGAGGAGCACAATGAAAAAGGAGAAAACTTCTGCAGGAGGGGATGGAGAAAACAAAATCTCCCACAGGAGGTGTAAAATTCCTTCCCGCAATTTTAGAGGTCAATTTTGTTTTGAAATGCACACCCAGTTTAGTGTAGTCAAACTGGGCCGGGCCGTTCCGCAGTAGAATAGAGGAACCAAAGAAAATGGGAAAGAACACGCTAGACTACAATGCATTGTAATATGGGTGACATTTGAGATTGGAGGCAAGACATGGCTGACAAGCTCAACCACAGCAGTCTCTGTTTGAAGTAATGTGAAGATAATCAGCCATTATGCACCCAAATACACATAGTTTTATGCCACTGTCTACAAACATTGTCCACAACTTCATAAATGTGTCATAAGCAATGCTCAAACATTGGTCACAGAGCAAGCCCTCCAAGCAAGAATCCTGGTATCAATTCAATGTGGAAGAGGCAACCGACAAAGTTCCTACACACCTACCGTACTTTCTAGTACCCTAGCAGGAACAAGGTAGGAGTGGAGTTCCTGCCATGTACTTACTTCTGAAAAGAATTCTGCAGTTCACTTGGCCATCATCATTTTCACAAACTCCTCATAATTAATTTGTCCATCTCCATCAACATCAGCCTCCCTTATCATTTCATCCACCTCATCATCTGTGAGTTTCTCCCCTAGGTTTGTCATGACATGTCGAAGCTCTGCAGCTGAAATGAAACCATTTTGATCTTTGTCAAACACCCGGAATGCTTCTTTCAATTCCTCCTCTGAATCAGTATCCTTCATTTTGCGCGCCATCAGGTTCAGAAACTCAGGGAAGTCAATTGTCCCATTTCCATCTGCATCTACTTCATTAATCATGTCCTGGAGCTCTGCTTCTGTGGGATTTTGCCCCAAAGAGCGCATTACGGTGCCCAGTTCCTTTGTTGTGATACTTCCTGCAGAAGCAAAAAAACAGAACTCCTGTAAGGCTTTCTCCACTGTCAAAAACAAAATTACCCCATCATTTTATTGTTAAGATATGTGCAGTGTCAATATGAAACTGTGCACATATACACAAAGCTAAACAAGGGGGAAAAAACACCACCAGAGAGAAAATACACCAGAGCAGAAGACATTGAAAAGATGTACAGAACACGTCCTATTATGCCAGAAAACAAAGATGCAAAGATCTGTGCAAATTCAGTGTTATCTTGCTCCACTTGAAATGTTTTAAACTCTTGTCAAGCTAGTGCCCAATTTTCTCTTCATATTCCTTCTATCAGTTACGATGCAAATACCTACATGACAAACCTTTTACTCCCTCATACTCTGAAAGCCATTACCACTGTACGAAAGAAAAGAGTGGCTGTCTAGGATTTGCACACTACAGCTGCACTCACATAGAACTGCAAAACTCGTTGAACCAAACTACCAATGCACAACCTTGTCACTCCACAAATTCCTTAAGAAAGAATCCAATGGAAAAATTTCGCTCTGGATATCCACAGATAGATCGGACACAAGTCCGTCAATTCACCCACAAAACACTCCAAACAGCAAATCCAAACCATACAAAGCAAGGTAGTTCTCCACTTCTTCAAAATGCTTTCCCTACTCTATTGTCAGCTGTGGGAAGTCCTTATCAAGACCAAAGCAGGTAGTACATTCCAGCAAACATCTCGTGGAACCATACAGAAAAAACCGAAATATTCACCGTCTGTCATATAGTTAGTCAGCAGCACATTAAGACTTGCAGGCAGCGAACAGTTCACTCCAGTCATCGTCCTGAGGACAAGGAGAGGAATACCGGAAGAAAGGCACAAAAGCGTGAAAACAGAACACATGCAAAAAACATGAACAGTCCACTACAGTCATCGTCGTCCAAAGGAGAGGGAGAGTGAAAAATCGGCAGAAAACTCAAAAGTGTGAAAACAGAACACATACAAAAATACAATAAGAGATCAATCGCACCACCAGTGTACACTCTTTTATCTATTTCTCTGGCTTCCGGGGAAAGAAAGAGAGTAGTAATAACAGACAACGGAACATCAACAATCCGAGAAAAGTGCGACGTACTTACCATCGCCATCCTTGTCAAAGAGACTGAAAGCCTCTTTGAACTCTGCAATCTGCTCCTCTGTCAACTGCTCCACCATGTTGCTGTTTGTTGTTGTTGTTGTTGTTGTTACTTGTTCCCCAAAATCTTTCCTTGCGCTCTTTTCTTCTTTCTCCCTCCCCCTTCTCGGCCGCTGCTGCGATGTGAAACGCAACTCCTTCCCGCGCGCGCACGTCCGCAGCAGGCAGGCAGGCAGGCAGCGAAAATGAACGGAGAAGACGTGCCTGCCAAGCGCACACAACAGCTCGGACAGTGACGAGGGAAAAGGCAGTAGCAGAGGGGAACGCACGTTCACGCGAGGGCACGTTCACGCGCTTTTCCACGACGCACTCGAAACCGCGTTCACATGGGACCCACTCACCACCCAATGCCTGACAGACGCGTGTCACTCCATGATTTTCTGTTATTACTGTTTTTTGTTGGTCCCTTTTCTTTTTTTTAATTACATTTCAATTCTCTTTTTTTGCCCCCTCTTTTTTCAAAAATCGTTTGCTTTAATTCGTGGCTCATTGTCTCAGTTGAGGAAAGGTTGTTGCAATTTTATTTATGTATTTATTATTATTTATCAATTTTGTGATGTTGCTCAAGTGGCATTCCACCAGGAGTATATTTAGCCAAATTTGGCAATATTCAAAATATGAAAATAATTAAATCTTAAGCATCTTATCATATTGTAGGCAATTGTGGTAAAATTTGACGATTTTTGTAAATATATATATATTTTTTTGGGGGGCGAATGTTTAAGAAAAATTTGTGATATAATATTCTTTTCAGAAATATTTTTCACATTTTGATGAAAATTAATCACTTAAAAAATCATTGGACCATTGTTGTTGTTGTTGTTTCTTTCTCTCATTTTGGGAATGTCAATGTCCCCCACCCATGGCATTTGCCTATAGTAAATCACCACGAAGCAAAATTTATCATGAACCAAACCTCTATAGATCATGAGGCGAATGAATGAGAGGGTTCTTATGTTTACTACTCAATAATGGGTGGGTTCTTACATCTATAAAGTAGGCATAATTTTTGTCGCACCCTTCAAGAATAGGCATAATATCTCTCTCAATTTCTAAGAGAGAAATTCATGGATATAAGGTGCTCCACATACACTTACAAATATTCTTCGAATGCTTTATGATTTAGCATTAATCAATGACAAGTTATTCAGAAATTGTTCAAATGTCATAACGTGTGAACAAGAATTTTTGTTTGATGTTGCGTCAATAGCAAGCATCCCAAGAAAGATGTAACATTAGCTAGTGATAAGTTTTTAAAAATTGCTCAAATACGATAGAACACAAATGGATTTGACATGAGGTGTTGAATAATTATTTTAATGACGGGAATTTTGAAGAGTTGATATATGGGTGGTTTTTTATAATCTTTTGTAGGCTCATTATTGATTTTGCATAATTTTTTTGTATGTTTGTTCTTTGACAATTCAGAGACATTTCCAAAGATAATTACTTCATTTTCAAATCTAATTATCTCAATTGAAAAAAAAAACCTAGCTCTTATCCTTATAACTACTTCACTCCTTTCCTAATATAGTCCTTTCTTAATAATTATTTTTTATTTTTATAACTATTTCATCTCTTTCCTTACCCACCAACATGGATATGGAAAGGCAAATTAACATATGTTTTTTTCATGTTCATGATATTTGTATTAATTGAAATTAAAATTGACATTGACATAAATAATGATGAATTACTAATAATTATATGAAAACATAATAAAAAGGCAAATTGTCATTGGTAGTTTGTAGCAACGTGAAACCCAAGTTTATTTATTTCAAAAAATGCATTTCCAATTACAATATAATATTAATAAATATTTTTGGGTTCCATTATAGAAACATTTCAAATGAATGAGATTATCACCAAGATACATGGACAATACCAATCCTTTCAAAGGTGATAAAATTGTGTGAACATTTTTGAAGCCTTAATTTTTTTTTCAAGAAATGAAATATTAAATGGCAAAAAACATTAAGAAACAATCTGTGAAAAATTGAATAAAATTTGATTTGCAAGTGTAGGAACATATACAAAGTTCAACCCAAAAGAAAATAAAAAATATGAAGTTGTCAAATATGTTCCATTCAAATGCTTAGAACTATTCATTCACTAAAATAGGCATAATTGTTATGGTCATCAAGTCAACAATTGATGTAATGCACAATAAACATTGAATGACATTTAGTTGTGAGTACCTTTCAACGAAAATAAAATCGTGAAACATTTTGATAACCTTGACACAAATGACAAAAATTCTTACCTATAAAGCCATTCCTCACAATGAGACAACAAACAACTCAAGTTGACAAGCTAAGCTATTGATTTTGAAAAGCCAATATATGCAAATGATGATCATATTTTTAGAAATACACAATATTTTGCATCAAAACATTGAAACATCCTTGCATCAAATCACAAAACAACATAATGCAACTAACTAACCAACATTTCATTTGGTTTGTAATTTTCCTTGGCACCAAATACTCCATTTTTCCTTGCACTTCCCACATTAGACATTCATCTTATGTGCATACTATGTATATGTTTCTTGTAATTGTCTTTAGTAAAACTACTTTTGCCATGCCAAAAAAAGTTCAATGAACTCCAAGCATCCTTGGATTATGCTCCTTGATCATATTTCCAATACACACACAACCCCCTCTTATTGCACCATAGAGATGCAATCTTGTCTTAAATCAAAGTCATCAAGGAAGAGCTCCATGATATGAGAAAATCAAACCACTAATCTTAGTAGTGAAATTTCATTTCTTGGTACCTTGTGGACTCTCTTCAAGTGTCTTCTCCTTGGAGAACCATTCATGCTTTCTTTCTAGAACACCTTCATTGGTTCTACCATAATTTCAAAAGTTCACAATTGACATGCTGAAAACCATTCTAGTAATCCTATTCTTAAGTTTCTAAAACTTTTTGCAACTTGAAATTTCGAAATGAATTTTAGGTGATAAAATTTTCAAAAAAATGAAAATTGAAAAAAGAAGTAATTAATGCCAAATCCATTCAGTTACTATGATTGCAAAAAAAAGCTAGTGAGAAATTATCCCAAAACTAAAAGTGAGTCAAAGGTGATGAAATTTGACCCAATTTTGTATTGAAAAGTTGGCAATTTTTTTTAAAAAATGAGAAAAATAAATATTTTAAGTAAAGAATTTCCATTTTATTTGTGAAAGCCACCAAGATGCAAAAATTCTCAGAAAATTTATTGTCACTCAAGTATTTAATAAATCTCCTTTGAATAAAGATCTTGTTATAAGAATTAACAATTAATTGTGATACCTTTTTCCTTGTAGGATGTTGATGTGCAAACATGCAAACTAGTGTTGGCTGGGTGTTAGAAATGACACCAAATCTTAATTGGGTTTTTCTAAGGCAACTTTTTAATTTCATATCTATGGTTCTCAAAAATAAAAAATTAAATCTATAATATAAAAATCCTGGTTTGCAAATTATAACAATGAATCAAATAATTGTCTATTTAAACTATCACTTCTTTCCCATTCTTTCAAGAAAACCATTGGGTTTTTCAAAGAAGCAAAATCAAAGGTTTATTTGATTCCAAAATTGTTGGAAAGACCATACTTAGAGGTTCTTTTATTTAATAATTTTTAAATACTGCAACCAAAAAGCTACTAACAAAAAATCAAGTACCCACCCAACACCGGTGGAATCCAAAAAAGGAGGGAAAAAGAAAAAAGCTACTTAGTTTAGTTTGCCAATTAAGCAATTTGTTTTTAAAAGTTATGCTAAATTCTAATCAACATGTTTTTTGGGTGAATTTTCACATGTTGGTGATAAAATGAAAACTAATGCAACTCAAAATAGGCCCTAAGTTGTCACATTATGAGGAAAAAATCAATTGAAATCAGTAAATTTAAGCAAATTTAGGTTTTAGCATGTTGAAAGAATATAGTCAGATTCTTAGACTTTTCTACTTTCCTCTTTGATATGTAACCAAATTTGGCTTAAGTCCTCTTGTGGATGATCACTAGACCACCTACCTCACAATTGTTTTTTAAGAAAAAAATACTAGTTCTAACATCCACAATATATTAGGTGAAAGAAATAAAGGTTACATAAATTGTTTTGGTAAAGTGGTAACATTGAAAGATTTTATATATTATCAACATATGTGCAGATATGTCATTTTACAATTTTCATATAAATGGAATAAAATTTTTAAAATAAAATTTTTGTCATTGAAAATTAACTAATATTTACAAAAATATTTTTTTTTTCATTTGAAATAAATAGTTTGTTACTTTAAATGCTAATAACATGTGAACCATTTTAGTCAATCAATGCATTTTCATCATATTGACTCTTTTATTTTCACTTTCACTTCATATGAGGAATTTCTCATTGATCACCATATTTGTTTTTTCATACAATCACTTTTCACATCACTTGGGAAAATGAATTTTTTTGGCCTCCTATTTGCCCTTATTAACCATCACCTTTCATGTCAACACATAATTTTTTTGAATGTTGGTTTGTGACCACTTCTTAACCCTCCCAAACCATGGGTCCCCTTGCTATGAGTGATGTTGCACGAGATTTAATACTTGGGTCAATGGCATGGGTGGCCATTAATGTAGATAAAATTGTTTTTTTGTAAACTAGTGATTATAATATTGTATAGGGTGAAAAGGCTGGATTTGTTATTCCACATTGAAGGTTGTGGTTAAACCAAAGTGGACACAACAAATCTCATAAACACCCTAAAGTCTTTTTGGGTGCCTTATTGATTGATATGTTATTGCTTGGTTAATGGTCTTATTATCATGGTTTGGAATCGTATCCAAGGTTGGAGAATTTGGAATTCTGGTTCTTTAAAAAAAATTGGTAGTGTGGGTTGTGAGGATGGAAGATTGCAATTTGTTTGTACATTTTGAAGGTTGTTCATGGATGTAAAAAACCTAGTTTTTTTTCATCTTTGCATCATTATTTCTTGTGACAACAAAGTTGACAAAGTTGAGAAAAACAAGTTGAAGAGTGGTCACCTTGTCTTAATCTTGCATAGACCTAATGCATAGTTGTCACATGCATTAGTGCAAAGAACCAAGATTTTTACATCATAATCAACCAACCTAATTTCTTTCAAAAGCACTCCTTTGTGGATTAAAAACTCTCCTTGCATCAACTTTAAGTCTATGCATTCAACATGCACTCATCATCTTGTTACATATTCTAATAATCGTTTGATGAGGCTCCATTATGTTAATGAGATGAATGGTGGATGAGGTGCGACATGCACCTTCACTATTGTTCAACTACCAAGGCAAGCCCCAAAATGCCAATGACCGAAGGGGAGTTGGACACAATACCCACTCACCTAATAGAATTCTTAGACGGCTAGGCTCTACTTTGAATATGCTAGAGGCTAGTATGGTGTTCTTGAACATTCACATAGCCACAACCCACAAAAGCAAGTTAAAGAAAATGCAACAAAAGATGTAGTACTCAACCAAAGCCCCATAGACTATGAACACAATCAAATGCAATATCCACATACCTATGACAATAAGATGAACATTGTCCAATTGGTGAAGGAGAAAAGAGAATGTGGGCATTTTGTGTTCAAAATTCCTTTTGAATGTGTGCTATCAGAATACACATAATAGAGTCACAAAGGCCAATAAGCTCAAGAAGAGAAGCCTTGCTTTCTTCTCAGGGTTTAGGGTTTAAGTGTATACGTTTCTTCTGCATGCAGTTGCAATGTGGAGTCTGTACAGGCTCTCATGTTTCACATACAACCTGATCCCGCTCACCTTTTTTAATTCAATTCAGGGGTTGGTATTGGGCTTGAAGAGAATTTTTCAATGTGAGTTTTCCAAAGCAGAGGGTCGAATTCATTTGATGGATTTTGGGTTTGCACTAGGTATATGACTGATTTTGTAAGCTTTGTTCAAGAAGAAGACAGATGTGGTAGTTGTTGTGGTATTTGACATCTCATGAAGCAAAGAAGTGAATAAGATCAACTCCTTCAGTCTCTGCATTCAACTTGTTGAAATAATCATGCAAGTGGGTTGGCATAGTCTATTGTCAGTTGGTATCTCCTTGTGACTGATTTCTCTTGGCCATGAGAAGCTGATTTACTGCATGCAATGAATGTGGGATTGAGTTAGTAGCAATGCCACTTGTCACATGAGCTGGTGCAGGTTGTTGTTCACCCTTAGCGGTGGCAGCTGATGGCTGTTCAACTATCTCCACAGTGTGAGATCCATCTGAGATGAGCAACACTCAAGAACATCAATTACTGTCAATATAGCACATTTATGTACTTCAGCTCCCCTACACTCCACATGGATGCAATAAAAGAATCAGGTATATTGAAAATTCTGATCAACAAGATCACACATGGAATTATGTGTAGTCCAAGTGTTGCAGAAAATTATGAGGTGGCTGCAGCTTGACAAAAGCAAAAAATTGAAACCTTACCAGATGGCTGTTCTTGTCCTCTGATGTCTTCTGTATGCTGATCATGCCTGTCAACATCACCACTTGGTACAGATGGGGTGGTCGGGCTTTCACCCTGTGAAAGCTTCACAGAATGCTGCAGTTGTGAATTTTGATACCTAGATCTGGAAGATGGACCAAAAATCTTCCGTATAGGTGACGACTCGGAATGATGATTCAGTTTTCTTTTCTTCTGCCTCTCCTTGGCCTTTTCCCTCCACCCATGGATAGCTAACTCAGTGGACTCTTGAAATATGGAGAGCTTGATATTAGATCCCATCTGTCAACCCCACACCCCCTTTGGCACATTGAAGCTCCCCTCTATGATTTTATGAAAATGGCATTCACACATAGTAGTAGGTTTGCAGTAGGAAATAAGATTGAGGAGTGCACTTTTCAAATGGCAAATTTGAAGAGACATGAATACAACAGAGTATGAGATTACACCTGTGTGACAAGGGCATAAAGAGGGAGAGTGCTGTAGCTGCACAACACTTGGACAAAAACCCTGGCACCATTTTCCAAATATGGATGAGCATTTGACAATCAGGGGCTTACTAATACCATACACATACTGTTCACAAGCACATCAATAGACATCATGTGCCACAAGCATGCAGAAGCAAGGAGATACAGTTTGGTTGATGGTAAGCATGCACACTCAAGAAGCACAACTTACCCTATGACTAAGCGCACAATCACCACCCATGCCTTCCCCATGATGCATGATGTTATCCCAAAGGTTTTCTGCAAAAACAGTGCCATAAGTTTAGAAAAAAATGCAATGCTCTTTTCAGTGTGCTCATATGGACAAAGAAAAGCTTGGAATTTGAGGACATATATATATATATATGAATCTCTTACCAAATTCTTATATGGCTATTCTTAGTGTATACCGCATTCTGCAGGACACAATTTGTCACTTCTATTTGCAGAACTAGATCATAATAAACAGATTTCCAAACTAAATTCTGCCACTATGTGAGTGGTGCTAGATGGAATTTGGGTACTGCACAATCCTTATTTTATCCTCAAGCTCACATTAGCAAAACAGTGGAATATGAAAAATTACCAGAATCCAGAAGAAGTAGGCAAGCTCGAAAGCGTTCTGCAACAAAGAAGAGCAAAGGTTTAGTCATTAGACAACAAGACGTAGAATATATATCTTTCATAAGAATAGAGAAATCTCAATTCTCATGATGAAGAAGAAGCAGCAATTTCCTCAGGAAGCCATGGAAAGAACCAAACTAGGGAAGACAGAAGAAACAAACAAAAAACGAAAAACACACACCGGTATGAACAAAAGTGCCAGTCTCACACCTGTTCCGGGACCATCAACAGTAGTATGTATGATAGTGACTTAACTGTGAGAAGATGAAGAATTAGAAGATAGTTAAATTATAAGAGCACCCATATGCCCATCTGTGAAATTATTACATTGAAGTAGGTATTCTATGAGTTTCTGGTTTTGATGCTTGATACCTGGAAGAGAATGAAGTGGATGAGGTAGAGCACAAGTTGCGGTCGACTGAACCAGAATAGGTCATCTCGGGGCCTGACATGGTTGCATACTAGCTCCTGGCCTTGTGGGTCATCCAGATTCTTGATGACAGTGCTATTCACTTCCTCTAAAGGCATCTCAATGGGTTTCACACTCGCCCGTACTTCCAGTGCCAAATCTGTAATGATTTGTTGTAACTTTGTCCCTACCAACAATATAAGCTGCTGGCTCACAAGAAGAGAATGATTAGGCCCAAACTACATGAATCTTGTCCAAAAAGACATGGTCTACCAAACTACCATTTTCTGTCCATAATGAAGCACAAATGAAGCATCCTCCTGCTGATTCCTTTATGAGCATTTGTGGACAATCAAAAGTCATAGGTGTTGGCACGTACAATGAATGGTATGAAAGCAATCCAGAAGTATGTATACCAACCTGACAAACAAGACATTCACATGCTGGTTCAAGAAATATTGGAGTGTAGATTCAACTCACAAAGTCTTGCATTTCTAACAAGGAAAGTTGATCTAAGAAGTATCAAAGAAATGTGCATCAAAGCAGATCAGCAGACATGCACTGAAGTGAGCTCAGAAGGAAATTGAAATTGGGTCATGGGTTTATATGGAAGAATAGTTGTACATACCATGAACATTGAGGAGTAGAAAGATGATAACAAATGCCCACAAGTATGCACTGTTTTGAGAGACCCCCACACACACCATACAAATCATGGTCTCAAATTATCTTCCCCTGCCGTGCCAGTGCTTTATGCATTATAAGCTTATTAAGAAAAATATGACAGGATTTTAAAAGTTGAGGAAATTGCACAAACCTGATGCCCACTACAACTTTGAAATCATCTTCCATGGTCCGTTGAATGTAACCATGAAAATTGTATTTCATGCCTAGCTTATGATTCTGCACCACAATCCATTTGGGTCTTGAGTCAAAACTCCCTTTCAATACACATCAATTACTGCACATTTGGGTACCTTACAATTTGTCTAGAGAAAAACGTTTTGACATGTCAAGTGGGCAAACAAAATTTTTCATGATGAAAAAAAGGTAACAGCACATGTAGGAAACATGCTATGGATATACACAAGTGGTATTGTGTGTGTGCGTGTGTGCACCCATCCTTACAGCAATGAAACCCAACCGGAGACAATTATAATCCTCCTTTGTCACAGATATGCCAAACTGCCGGAAAAAACTCACCTGCATACTTGCAATGACATAGAATTGGTAGATTGAAATTGTATCAACTCAAAACACATTTGAAAATAAATAAAAATTGGATGGGTCTTGATTGAGTTGTGTATTTCCAGTTCCTAGAAGCAGGAGAGAAACATGATAATTTTTTGGTTGTTGATGCAATGGTCAAATAAATGAGGTGAAAAGGAGTTCCAAGGATTTTTAGACTTACAAGCCAGCTATCAAGATTCAACCCAGTTCTTGATGTCGCTAAACAAGGGTGAATGATTCGGCTTGAGACAAATGTGTTACCCACCAATTTGTGGTGTTTCCTTGTTGCTGCACAATACCATCACATTATTACAAACATTTACTACTGTGCACAGACTTCCAACTGACTACCAAAACAGAGAAAGGTACACAAATTTCCCTCAGAAGTCTTCTACTTGAAAAATCACAAATCAGGTTTTACCAGCTCCAATGCTGTTGAATTCCTCCTTCTGAATTTCTTCTTCCCATTTTTTCCAACTATGCATCTGCTCACCAGGTACGAAAGTGCAATGTCAGATTGAAGTCTCAAAACATTTGCCACAAGAACTTCTTGGTCATTAAGACCAGAAGAGAAACACAATGGATGAACCCCAAAATGAAGGACAAAGGTAAGTGAATCTTTCCTTCAGTGGATCTGTCAGTCATTGCCATTGAATGGGTCACCCACACTTTGGGTTCCCATTCAATGGTGGGTCACCACATTTTTGGTGCGCCATCAAACATTTGTCCCCACTTTGAGTCACCATCTCTTTTTGTGACTGTGGGACTTACTTCATGTGTGTTTGAATGAACTTTAGTGACAGAATTACAGTTGGTACTATTACCATGTGGCCAACAGGCTATAATTTTAGTGCAAGATAGAAGAATTCTCCATAGTGGGTTAGATTTTCCTGGAGGGAAGAAGCTTAAGTAAAGCTCAAATTCACCTTGTAAAAGCCGAGAAGCACAGTGATACAACTGTAGAACACATGTACTACAGCCATGACAAAGATAAAAATGTGTAGCTGATGTAGTCCCTCCACAGAAATGACCTGCACTTTGCCCTACCTCCCCACCCAATCCAACATTGTGGGCGTCGTTGCCACATTCAGTTCTCAAACCAGACTTCAAATACAGGAAAACAAAAAGTGCATGAAGGTTTCACTGCTGCCTATCATCACCAAGTAAGGCATGTAGAGATCTTTTCTCTTAAGAAAAAGAGGCACAGAGATTTTCTAGAGATCTTTTCTCTCAAGAAAATAAGGCATAGAGATTTTCTAGAGATCTTTTCTCTTAAGAAAAAAAGCATAGAGATTTTCTGGGCTTCAGAATTTTCAATATCTAATCTGTTACCATTCCAAATCCCCATGTGAAAAAGAAGAGTACATTCATGATGAGAATTTCTGGAAAAAACTCTCAAACCTACAAGTTCAAGCTTCACTTGTAGACCACAACATAGTTGAGGAAATGCAGCACTTGTTGTTCTGTGGATACATATCCAACTCTGAGTATGCAAACAATGAAGAAGATGATGATGATGATGATGAAGGAGATGAAGAAGACAATGATGGCGACAGCAATGATGATGATGAAGATGAAGAATAAGAAGAAGGTGATGATGATGAAGAAGATGAAGAAGAACAAGAAGATGAAGATGAAGAAGACGTAGGCAAGAAAAAGGGGTATTCAATCACCATCAATCAGGCTTGACATACCACTGGACATTTTGATGATTGTTGTAGGGCTACAGCAGGAGGTTCTGCTGCTTGGAACAGTCGGCGAGCATGGGTAGTTTCATTACCCATGATTGCCGCTGATGCAGCCTCCTCTTGGCTTGATGGCTCATACTTACATGGCAACATGGTCCTGCCCAACTTCTCAGGCATGCATATTGAAGCCACAACAGACTGAAACACTGTGAGCAGCAGCGAGATGAACCCGAGCAGCATCAACTCTAGAAAGGTACACATCCACCACCCCACCCACAACAAAAACAAAAGACAAGGACTCATTCATTCACCATTCCTGTCTAGGTTTTTTTCTTTTCTTTTCTTCCTCCAATACTGGGACTTCCATCTTTGCAGAAAGGTAGGTGGATGCAAATGGGTTTGAATGTTTTTTTTTCAAATCAGAAAGAGATTAGATGAAGCAAATCCAAAAGGAAATCAGAAAAAACAAAGCCTACTAGGTACCTTCTTTTATTTTTTCGAGAGTATGAGCCAAGGGTTTTTGCTTCTCTCTCTTCAATTTCTGCAGCAAAGTTTGAAGATCACATCATCCAACAAAGTCCAACTCCAGCTTTATCTAAGAGAAAAAAATCTAGTAGCAAGGTGCAATAATATCATCATCATCAGTTGGTCGTGTTTTTCAATCTAAGCGCAACTGAAAATTTCTTCATCAAGAAATGGCACAGTGGCACAGAGAGAGAGAGAGAGAGAGAGAGAGAGAGAGAG
>Ga0116229_10006141_pt1 | contig 19431 bp, 19 predicted proteins | sample S1TSphgellanicum_3_FD_87313 | JGI IMG/M metagenome (GOLD analysis project Ga0116229, IMG submission 87313) | Host-associated microbial communities from peat moss isolated from Minnesota, USA - S1T2_Fc - Sphagnum magellanicum MG | ecosystem: Host-associated > Plants > Peat moss > Unclassified... | reverse complement strand
GCGAACGCGTCGTCGTCGTGCGAACCGCGCCCCGCATCGTCCCGACCGCGGCGCCTGCACCGCCGCCGCCCCCACCGGCGATCGTGCCCGTACCGCCGCCGCCGTCTCCGGTACCCTCGCTCCAGCCGGTGCGCGCGGCGCCGTACGGTTTCGTTCAGGCCGCGATCTCGGATGCGGAAAATTACAATGAATTCGTTGCCGGACCGCGCTGCCACTCGTATCTCATCGATGCCGCTTACGCGTTGCGAGGCTCCCCGCTCGCGATCAAAATCGACTATCGCGAGGACACCTACGTCACGAGCGACAGCGTGACCGACGCGAACGCGAACCAGTACACGCAGTTTGCAACGATCGACGGCGGCACGGCGTTCACGTCCGTGTTCTTGGCCCGGCAGAGCAGCCTCGATGTGCGCCTGGAGTACGAAGTTGCGGCGTCGCGTGTCTACGTCGGCGTGGGATACCTGCATACCGCGAACAACTATGGCTATCCGCAACTCGACGGCGCCGGTGCGGGGATCGAAAAACTTCCCTCGCTGCGCCGCGGCATCGATGCGTACGGCTCGGCGTTCTACTATCCGAGCGCGGCGGGGACGTACGCGGTCGACGAGCCGGGCAGCGTGGATTTCGGCGCCTCGTATCGCCAGCGGTACGCGATCGTTCGCTACGATATCGGCGCGGCGCTCGTGCTCCCGCGCGTTCCGTTCTATCTGTTCGGCGGGTATCGCGGCGATCGCGATTATGCCAAAGCGAACGCACCGATCGGGCAAGTCCACGACGGCCCGTACCTGGGCCTCGGCGCGAAGCTGTAGCCGTGAACGCATCGATTCGTACGCTTGTGGCATTCATCGCGATCGCGAGCCTTGCATCGTGTAGCAGCGGATGCAATTGTAACGTCCCGCCGATCAACGGCCCGACCGCCGCGCCGGGCGTGGTGCCGAAGCCATCCGTTTCGCCGTCGCCCTCCGGTTCGCGCGCACCGGGCGCGAGCCCGAGCCCGCTGGGTCCGATGCCCTCGCCCGTGGCGTCGGGCTTACCCGTGCCGTTGCCCTCGGCTTCCGTGGCGCCTTTGGCTTCGCCGTCCCCGGCGATCGTGGGCTGCAATCAAGGCACCGGGGCCATTCTGCTCGGACCGGCACTCGCACCGTTTGCGATCCTCGCCGCGACCGCCGTCACCAATGTCGGGGCCACCAACGTGGGCTACGCCGCCGCTGCGACGACGCTGGGCGTCGACGACGATCTCATCGGCGTTTCGCCGGGGACGGCGATCACGGGCTTCTATCCGCCCGGAACCGACACTGACGGTCCGAACGCGATCTACGGCGCCGGCTACAATCCGGACGGCGCCGTTCCGCTGGCCGCACAGAACGCCTTGACGACCGCCTACACGACCGTCGCGGGCAAGGCGTCGACCGCGGGCGTCGCGGGCGATCTCTCGCAGGCCACCGTTCCCGGGCATCCGACAGGCACGTTACCTCCGGGCGTCTACACCTCGACATCGTCGCTCAACATCACGGTCGGAAATTTGACGCTCGACGGCGGCGGGAACGCCCAAGCGGTGTTCGTCTTCCAGATGCCCACGACGCTCACGACGATCGCAAACGGTGGCACGAGCGGCAACGTCATTCTCACCGGCGGCGCAAACGCGTGCAATATCTATTGGCAGGTCGGCAGTTCTGCGACGCTCGGCGGGGCCGCGTTCAGCGGGAACGTCTTAGCGGACGTCGCGATTACGATCAACGCGGCCACCTTCAACGGCCGGGCTCTGGCGCGAACGGCGGCGGTTTCGATCCCGCTCGGCGGCGGCTCGCTCATCACCAACCCGGGCGGGAATTGAACCCGCATCGATCGGATCATTGACGGCAACTTCGATATCAGGTACTACACATAAGGTAAGTGTTATCGATGAACGCCGTCCGGACGTTTCTGGAGGTTGCCCGGACGGGATCGGTTCGGGAAGCCGCCGAGCGGCTCGTCGTAAGCCAACCGGCGGTGTCGGCCGCCCTCGGCGGCTTGGCGAAGACGGTTGGTGCGCCGCTCGTTGAACGCGACGGCCGCGGCGTCCGGCTCACCGCCGCGGGGCGTTCGCTGGAAACGTACGGGCGCCGCATCGTCGCGCTGCTCGACGAGGCGGTCGCCGAAGCCCGTCGCGCGGGTGCGGCTGGGCCGAGCCGGTTGCGACTGGCCGCGGTGACCACCGGGGCCGAAGCCGTGCTGCCTGAGTTGCTGCGCGACTTCGCGGCCGGCCAGTTCGTTACGAACGTCGTTCTCGACGTGGCCAACAAGGATCAGGTCTGGGATCGGCTCGACCGCTGGGAGGCGGATTTGGTGCTCGCGGGTCGGCCGCCGGCCGGCAGCCCCTTCGTCACGCGGGCGATTCGTCCGAATGCCGTCGTCGTCGTCGCCGCCCCGGGGTGCCGCTACACGCCCGACGATCTCGCCGAGGTGACGTGGCTCTTGCGCGAGCGCGGCTCGGGGACGCGGGAGACGACCGAGTTCGTGCTGGCGGAACTCGGGATCGCACCGCCGACCACGACGATCGGCTCGAACGGCGCGATCCGCGCATGCGTGCGGGTCGGTCTCGGCGTTTCGCTGCTCTCGCGCGACGCCGTTGCGCACGAACTCGCGGCGGGGACGCTGGCGGAGGTGCCGACCCCGGTCACGCCGCTCGTGCGTGACTGGCATCTCGTCGCGCACGCGGACCGGCCGCTCGTACCGGGCGCGCAGCGCTTTCTCGAGCATGTCGTCGCGCGCGGAGCGTTCGTCCCCGCATGACCGGCGGCGACACGACGGTTCTCGACCTGCTGGTCGAAGCGCTGCCGCATCTGCGCGGCGGTTTGCACACGGAATCGGCCCGCTACACCGCGCGGCTGCTCTACGAGCGGCTCAACCTCGACGCGGCGTCGGTCGTGTCGGCCGACGGCATCCTCGGCTACATCGGCGCGGGCAGCGATCATCACCGCGAAGGCGAGCCGAATCTCACCGACGTCACGCGGCGGACGCTTGCCGCGGGGCGCCCGTACACCTCCGCGCACCGCGACGAGATCGGCTGCCCCGTCCCGGATTGTCCGATCAGCGCGGTGACGATCGCGCCGTTCGTCGTGCGCGGCAACGTCGTCGGGGCGCTGAAACTCTATCGCGCCGACGGCCACGGCATGACCGAGAACGACGAACGCGTCGCGATCGGCATCGCACGGGTGTTCAGCAGCTATCTCGAGGTCGCCGAACTCGATGCGCGCGCGGCGCTCGTCACCCAGGCGGAACTCGAAGCGCTGCGCGCCCAGATCGCGCCGCATTTTCTCTTCAACACGCTCACGACGATCGCGGCGCTCACGCGGCTCGATCCCGAGCGCGCGCACGATCTGATCGTCGACTTTGCCGAGTACTTTCGCGAGTCGCTCGCGCAGCGCGGCGAATTCATCACGCTCGATGAAGAACTCGCAACCGTCGAACGCTACGCGCATTTCGAACGCGCGCGCTTCGCGGCGCTCACCATCGACGTGGTGGCGGAGCCCCGCGCGCGCGCCGCGCTCGTCCCGGTCTTGTGCGTGCAACCGCTGGTGGAAAATGCCGTCGCGCACGGCCTGGCACCGCGTCAAGGTCGCGGACAGGTGCGCGTAAACGCGCGCGCGCGTGACGGCGGCGTGGAAGTCTCCGTCGTCGACGACGGCGCGGGGATCCCGGCGGATCAGCTCGGAAGTGTTTTGCAGCGTGGTTTTGGAACGGGCCTCGGAATGGGACTCAATAACGTCCACCAGCGGCTGATCGGCGCGTACGGACCGGCCAGTGGACTGCAGATCGAGAGTTCGGCGCGTGGAACGACCGTCGCGTTCTGGGTCCCCGGCGGGACGCCGTCGGCATGAGAGCCCTGGTCGTCGACGACGAACCGCTGGTGCGGGGCGAGCTCGTGTTCGCGCTCGGCCGCGTCGCGGAAGATTTTCTGATCGAGGAAGCTGACGATGCGACGGCGGCGCTCGCGCGTCTCGCGGCCGAGAGATTCGATGCCGTCTTCCTCGATATCGCGATGCCGGGGATGAACGGCATCGACGCGCTGCGCGTGATCAACAACCTGCCGCACCGCCCGCATGTCGTGTTCGTCACGGCCTACGACTCGCACGCGATCAAAGCGTTCGAGCTCGCCGCCACCGATTATCTCGTGAAGCCGGTCGGCGAAGAGCGGCTCGCGGCCACCGTCGGCCGGATCCGCGCGCAGCACCCGCCCGGCGAAGCGCCCGCGCCTGCGGCAAGCCGGATCCCGCTCGAACTCGACGATCGCACGATGCTCGTGCGTATCGGCGATATCCGGTTCGTGCAAGCCAACGGCCACGTCGTCACCGCCTCGACCGCGGAACGCGAGCTCCGTTTCCGCGGTTCGCTCGCGGAATGCGCGGCGCGGCTCGAGCCGCACGGCTTCCTGCGCGTTCACCGCAGCTATCTCGTCAACCCGAAGCACGTCGTCGAGATCACGCCGTTCTTCAGCGGCACCTATACCTTGCGCGTCGACGATCGCGCCCAGAGTGAAGTCCCCGTCTCTCGCGGCTTCATGCCGGTCGTCCGGCGCGCGTTCGGGCTGTAGCGAAAGAATCGGAGTGTGCGATGAACCGTGGAGTCTTTCTTGCAAGTGCCGCCGCGAGTGCGGCGATTCCATCGGCCGTCGCGGCGGCATCGCCGGTCTTGCCGACCGGCGCCTTCGATCGCGTGGCGTTCGAGGCCGATCTCAATCGCCCGGCCCGCCGGAAGCAAGTCTTCGCGTCGACAAGACTCGAGCACGGCGCCGTTCTCGACTACATGGCGAATTCGCTCTCCGGCTACACCGACGGCTACGGAGACGAGCCCGGCACGATGCATGTTGCCGCGGTGCTTTACGGATTTTCGCTCGTGCTGCTGCTCAAAGAAGAGATGTGGGTGAAATATCGGATCCGCGATGGACTCGCCGCGCTTCCAAAACCCGACCCGGTTCAGTTCCCCGAGGCGCCGCCTGAGAATCCGTACCTGCCACGGGTCGCCGCGCTAACCGCGCAAGGTGCGTCGTTTTTCATTTGCGCCCATGCCTTTGCCGGCGTCACGCGCTTCCTTGCGAAGAACGCCGGCTTCGATACGCAAGGCGACACGGTGCGCAACGACTGCCTCGCGCATCTCGCGGCCGGAATGCTCGTACCGGCCGGCCCGGTCGGCCTCAATGCAGCGCAAGAAGCGCATTTCACGTTCTTCCAGGCGACGATGGCCTGACGGGCGTCCGCTCCGCTCAGGCGCAGATTCCGACCATTCACGCACGACCTCGGGACGGCGAACCGGCGTGCCGGATAGGCTGCGTCCATGCCGAGACGACCGATTATGATTGCCGTTGGGGGTGATTCGGGGACCGGGAAGACCACGCTCTGCCGTGGGCTCGACCTGATCTTCGGCGCCGAGCGTATCGAGACGATCTGCCTGGACGATTACCACGCACTCGATCGCGCCCAGCGCAAGGCGGTCGGCCTCACCGCGCTCGATCCGCGCGCGAACAACTTTGCCGCGATGGAAGAAGATCTGTGGTCGCTGCGCGAGGGCAACGCGATCACGAAGCCGATTTACGATCATAGCGACGGCACGTTCACCGGTCCCGAGACCGTCGAGCCGCGCGATATCGTCGTCGTGCAGGGGCTCTTCCCGCTGTACACGCGTTCGTTGCGCGGTCTCTTCGACGTGATGGTCTGGCTCGATCCGGAACAGGAGCTAAAGACGGCCTGGAAGATTCAGCGCGACGTCACGCAGCGCGGCTACCGTGAGGAAGAAGTCCGCGCCGAGATCGAAAAGCGCCAGCCGGACATTCGCGCGCACATCAACCCGCAGTCGAAATGGGCCGACCTTACGGTTTCGTTTCAGCGGCCGGCGGGCTGGGATCAGGCGCCCGACAACGCGCATCTCACCGCGCGGATCCGCAAGAGCGGCCGCTTCAAACCGCTCGACTACGGCGAGTTCGCCAGCACCTCGACGCAGCTCAAGCAGCTCAAAGGGACCGGCCAATTCGGCTATCCCGAAACGATCATTGAAATCGACGGCCACATCGACGATGCGCTCGCGGAGTCGATCGAAAACAAGATCTGGGCGCACATGGACTCGCACGCGCACCTGCGGCCCGAACGCCTCGGCGAATTCGCCGACGCGCGCGGCCGCCGCACCAGCCACTCCCTCGCACTCGCGCAGCTCCTGATCGCACGCCGCGTGTGCCTCGTGGAGAACGATCTGCTCGCAACGGCCTGAACAGCGTGTCCGGTGGCACGAGCACGCGGGCCCTCGCGACGCGCTTAGATCGAGGCGGTCGTCGCGCCGGGCGTCGTTCGTTGGGCGTTCCGTAGCCGCATCGCAAACATGATCGAGACGATCCCGGCGATGATGGCGTAGATCGACAAGAGGTAGATCAGCATCCAAGCACCGATCGCCGGCGCGAGGAAGACCGCGAGGCCGAAGACGATCGAGACGATCGCGCCCAAGACCCAAAAGATTTCGTCGGCCATGTGACGCCGAACGTTAAAGGCGGAACCGAGGGCAAGAATGCCCGTAGCCACGGCCCAGATCGCGATCAGCCAGACCAGCGCGAGGATCGCGATCCCCGGCGCTAAGAGCACGTACGCGCCGGCGGCCACGCCGACGACGCCCTCCACGATGAGCCAGATCCACCGTCCGTCGGTGTGTGACATCCGGGCCGCGCTGACGAGCGCCAAGCTCCCGTCCAGCAGAGCATAAACGCCGAAGAGGATCGCAATCGTCAAGATCGCCGCGACGGGAAAGAACGGGACGAGGATCCCGAGCAAGAGCGCGAGGATGCCTCGCGCAAGGAAGAGCCACCAGTTGGACAAGATACGTTCGCGCATACCGTTGGTGTACCGCAAACGGCGCGGTTCCTATCCCGGGGTTTACCCGGAGGTGCCCTTCGGAACGAGCGGGCGGTAGCCTAGAAGTTCGCCGGGTTTGATTTCCGAAAGCCGTACGAGAAGAAGAAAACGAGACCGATGGCGAGCGCTCCGATGAACCATTCCCAGGTCTCCCGAGAGAGTCCGAAAACCGCCAGGAAGACGGCGCTGAGGATGCCCAGGATGGGGAACAGCGGCACGAACGGTACGCGGAAACTCCGTGGCGCGTCCGGCTGGCGATGGCGGAGATAAAGCACGCCGGCGCATACGACCGAGAATGCCATCAGGGTCCCGATATTGACGAGATTCAGAAGTTGATTGAGTGGTACGACGAGCGTCAGAGCCGCGACCGCGAATCCGGTGATCGTCGTCGTGTAGATCGGCGTCTTGAAGCGCGGACTAATGTGTGCGACCGCAGGAGGCAACATCCGGTCGCGAGCCATGACATAAAATATGCGCGACTGACCGAGCAGCGAGCTGAGCGCCACGCTCGTCGTCCCGGCAAGTACGCCGAGAACGATAATTCCGCTCACGATGGGCAGATGAAGCGGGGCAAGCGCATAGACAAGTGGATCCTTAATTGGGACCTTCGACCACGGAACTGCGCCGATGAGCACGATGGTCGTCACGCAATACAGCAATGTGCCGATGGCAAGCGCCCCGAGAACTCCGAGCGGCACATCACGCTGAGGACGCTTGCACTCCTCAGCGGTGGTCGTCGCTGCGTCGAATCCGATATAGTTAAAGAAAACATACGCTGCAACCGTCACGATTCCGTACGGCTGCGCGCTTGACGAGTAGTCCGCGACTCCGCCAAACGGAGCAAGCTTTCCCCATCCGTAGGGCGCAAAATCATGGAGATTCGCCGCATGAAAGAGGAAGACGCCGGCGACGATGAAGACGCCCAACGCTCCTATCTTGAGGACGACGAAGAGGTTATTGGTCGAAGCGGATTCTCGAATGCCGATCGATAGCAAGAGACTTAGTCCGAGAACGAACAGCGCACCGATGATGTCCACTTGCGAGTGCGCGATATCCCACGTCGAGAGGTCCCACCACGCGCCTTTGATGACGAGATTCGACGTTTGCGCCCAGAAGGGCAGTTGAACTCCTGCGGCATGGACGACATCTTGGATCGCGGCGGAAAATTGCTGCGCGACGGGCGCGGCGCTGATCCCGTACTCGAAGATCAAGGCGAAGCCGATAATCCATGCCCACAGCTTGCCCATCGTCGCATAGGCGAACGTGTACGCGCTGCCTGCGACCGGAACCATCGCTCCGAGCTCGGCATAGCAGAGCGCGGCAAAGAACGATGTCAATCCCGCGAGGAGATACGAGACGATGACGGCTGGTCCGGCGCCGCGGACCCCCGTTCCGATCGTCGTGAAGATGCCGCCGCCGATCATACTGCCTAACCCGATGGCAATGAGGTCGCGGGCAGTGAGAACGCGACGAAGCGTGTGTCTGGAACTCACCTCTCGGAGGCGGTCAACAGAGACCGTCGCAAAGAGGCGCTCTCGAAATGACATTAGACGGCGGATTGTAAGTGGGGCTCGCAGCTCCTTTGTCCCGAGTAAGGGCGGGGCGAGGACTCCGATTCATTTGAGCCGCACTGATCCGCACGGTTATGGCGGGATTCATGCGGCGCGCGAAGCGCACGGTCTACGAAAACCCGTGGCTGCGCTTCGAAGCGCACGACATCGTGCACCCGAACGGCGCACCGGGGGAACACGGTGTGGTGGTCAATCCGCCGGCGAGCGCGGTCGTGCCGGTGGAGGGTGCGTTCGTGTGGCTGACCCGCCAAGCGCGCTTCGCAATCGATGCAACGGTGCTCGAGATCGTCAAAGGCGGCGCCGATCCGGGTGAGGATGCGCTGACCGCCGCGCAGCGCGAATTGCGCGAGGAACTTGGCTTGGAATCCCCGCGCTGGGAGCCGCTCGGAATCGTGTACGAGATCCCCTCGATCGTGCAAAACCCCGTCACGCTCTTTCTCGCGCACGACGTACGCGTGATCGCGACGACCGGCGATCACGAAGGGGTCGAGTCGATCGAAGGCATCCGGATGCCGCTGCTGGACGCGCTCTTCGGCGCGACGAACGGCCGCATCGAGGATGCGGTCACCGGCGTCGCGCTCTTGCGCGCCGCGCGCAAACTCGCGCTGATTTAGAGCGGCGGCGGCGCGGCCGTCCTCGCGTTCCAGAGGTTCTCGGGTTGCTCGAGGACGGCGTTGATCCAGCGCGACCAGACGAAGAGCGCGTCCGAGAGCCGGTTGATGTAGCGGATCACGTCCTCGGAGATCGCTTCGTTGTCGTTGAGCGTGATCAACAAGCGCTCGCAGCGGCGGCAGATCGTGCGCGCGAGGTGAAGAAACGCGCCTGCCGGCGAGCCACCCGGCAAGATGAAGTTCGCGAGCGGTTCGAGTCCGGCTTGGGCTTCGTCGATCGCGCGCTCGAGTTGCTCGGCGTCGGCGGTCCTGATCAGCGGCATCCCCTCCCAGCGATCACCGGGGAGCGTGGCGAGATCGCTGCCGAGGTTGAAGAGCATATCTTGCGTCCACGCAAGCCACACGTCCAGCCGCTGCGCGCGGGCGATCGCCGCGGCGAGATCTTGGACCGGTCGCGTGCGCTGTACGTCGTGGAGGGCCGAACGCGCCAGGCCGATCGCGCTGGAGAGTTCGTCGACGGTCCCGTAGGTCTCGATCCGTAGGGCGTTTTTCTTGATGCGCTGGCCGCCGACGAGACCGGTTGTCCCATCGTCGCCGGTGCGCGTATAGATGCGAGTGAGTTTCGGCATGGCATCTCCGGCGTTCGAGAGGGAGGGGTCGGACCTTTCCGAATTCGATGACGGTTGTGGCCCAGGACGATGATCTTCCCGAAAAAACCCCGATTGTGAAAGACATTCCGCCCAAAGCGGCGGATTTGAGTGCTTGGTACCAAGCCGTCTGCTATAAGGCGGAACTGGTCTCGCTGTCGCCGGTCCGGGGGTCCGTCGTCTTACGGCCGTACGGGCTCGGCCTCTGGGAGCGGCTTCAGGCCGAGCTCGATTCGCGCTTCAAAGCGACGGGCCATGAGAATGCGTACTTCCCGCTCTTGATCCCGGAGTCGCTGCTTACGCGCGAAGCGGAGCACGTCGAAGGCTTTGCACCGGAAGTTGCCTGGGTGACGCAGGGCGGGAACGAAACACTCACCGAGCGTCTCGCGATCCGGCCGACCTCCGAGGTGATCATCGGAACGATGTACGCCGAATGGGTGCAGTCGTACCGCGATCTGCCCGTGCTCATCAATCAATGGGCGAACGTGATGCGCTGGGAAAAGCGCACGCGCCCGTTCTTGCGGACACTCGAATTTTTGTGGCAAGAAGGCCACACGGCGCACGAAACCGAGGAAGAGGCGGCGCGCGAGGTTGCGCAGATGCTCGGTGTGTATCGTGAAGTGGCCGAAGAGATCGTCGCGGTGCCGGTCTATCTCGGTGAGAAGAGCGCGAGCGAACGATTTGCCGGCGCCACGCACACCTATTCGATCGAAGCGCTGATGCCGGACGGCAAGGCGCTGCAGGCCGGAACCTCGCACGAGCTCGGGCAGAATTTCGCGCGCGCCTACGGGATCCAATTTTCGGGTCGCGATCAGACGCAGCAGTTTGCCTGGACGACATCGTGGGGGATGTCATGGCGGATGCTCGGCGCGATGATCATGGTGCACGGCGATGACACCGGTTTACGCATCCCGCCGAAAATGGCGCCGATCGAAGTCGTCATCGTGCCGCTGGCGAGCAAGAGCGAGGTCGACACGATCGCGTTCGCCCACGATTTGGCGGCGCAACTGCGCGGCACGTTCCGCGTCAAGGTGGACGACCGCGATCTGCGCCCGGGGAACCGGTTCGCCCATTGGGATATCCGCGGCGTACCGCTGCGCATCGTGGTCGGCGAACGCGATCTTGCGGCCGGGCAAGTCACGCTCGTGCGGCGCGACGTTCCGCTGGCCGACAAGGCGAAGCGCGAACGCGCGGTCCCGGCCGGCGAACTCGCAGCGACAATTCGCACGCTGCTCGATGAGATCCAAGCCAACATGCTGCGCGAAGCGCGCGACTATCTCGTCTCGCACACGGTCGCGCCGGCGACGCACGACGAGTTCATGACGATGTGCCGCGAGCGCAGCGGTATGATCGATATCCCGTGGTGCAACCGTGCCGCGTGCGAAGCCGCGGTCAAAGAAGAGACCTCCGCAACGACGCGCAATCTGCGGCCGCAAGCGCAAGGCCCCGTGTGTCTTGCCTGCGGGGAACCGGCGAAAGTGCAGGCCTACTTCGCGCAAAGTTATTAGCGTGCTCGCGCTGGCCGCGCTACTCGACGCTGCGCCGCACGTGGTCTCCGGCGCGGGCGGCTCGCGTGCGCTGCAGCGGGCGACGGGTTCGGACCGGCCGACCGCCGTGGTCGTCGCGACGTCCCTGTTGGCACATCCGCTGCCCGCGCAACTGCTCAAGGTGCGCTGCGACCGGGCCGGCGAGCACCGCGTCTGCGGCCTCGTCGTCTCGGGCGTCAAATTTCATCGTCCGCTCGACCGGACCGCCTTTCTTGGCGAGCTGCACGACCTGATCGCGGGTGCGTTTGCCGCGGCACCAATCGAAGAAGTGGATCTCTGGACGACGGTTCCCCTCGACGCCGGCAAAGGCGCCGTGGTGAGCGGGGACTTCGCGCAACCCAGTTCGGCAACGGTGTTCGCCGTGACCGTGACGCGCGCCGAGCTGCCGCAGTTGAGCGCGATCCTTGCCGGGTCGCACAACGTCTTCTGGGATCCCGTGTTCGCGCGCCAACTTGCGGCGGGAGGCGCGCGATGATCCGCTCGTCGCGCTTGCCCGGCGGCGTCCGCGTCATCACCGAAGCGATGCCGCATGTCCGCTCGGCGACGATCGGCATTTGGGCCGACGTCGGCTCGAGCGTCGAGCCCGCGGCGCAGCGCGGCATCTCGCACCTCGTCGAACACATGGTCTTCAAGGGCACGAGCCGGCGCAGCGCGCGCGAGATCGCCGAGACGATGGACGGCATCGGCGGCAACCTCAATGCGTTCACCGACAAAGAGACGACGTGCTACTACGCGCAGGTGATGGACCGCCACGTCCCGCTCGCGCTCGACGTGCTCGGCGATATGTTCGTGCACTCGCTCTTCGACCCGGGCGAGCTGCGCAAAGAACAGGCGGTCGTGCTCGAAGAAATCCGGATGTACGACGACGCGCCGGACGATGTCATCCACGATCGCTTCGCGCGCACGATGTGGGCCGGCTCGGCGCTCGGCGAACCGACGATCGGCTACGCCCAGACGGTCACCGCCCTCACCAGCGACGATCTGCGGATGTGGATGGCGCAGCGCTACGCGCCGCCGACCGTGCTCGTCACCGCGGCCGGCAACGTCGATCATGATGCGGTCGTCGAGCGCGCGGCCGCGGCGTTCGGCGCGCTTTGCGGCGACGCGGTCAGTCCGCCCGGTGAACGTCCGCGTTTGACGCCGGGCCTCGACGTGCTCACCCGCGACACGGAACAGGCCTACGTCATGCTCGGCGCACCGGGGCTCGCGCTGCGCGACCCCGACCGCTACGCGCTCGCGGTGTTCGATACGATCCTCGGCGGCGGGATGTCGAGCCGGCTCTTTCAGGAAGTGCGTGAGAAGCGGGGCCTCGCGTACAGCGTCTATTCGTTCGAACAGAGCTATCGCGAAGCGGGCCTCTTCGGGGTCTACGCGGGCTGTGCACCGGAGCGCGCGCAAGAATGCATCGACGTGATCGTCGGCGAGCTCGATTCCGCGCTGGACGGCGTTACCGATGCCGAAGTCGCGCTCGCACGCGAGCAACTCAAAGGCAACCTGATCCTCGGCCTCGAGAGCACGTCGAGCCGGATGATGCGTCTGGGCCGCAACGAGTTCGTTTACGGACGGCAGATCGCGACCGAGGAAATCGAGGCGGCCGTCGACGCGATCGATCGCGCGGCGGTCGATCGCATCGCGCGCACGGTGCTGGCGCCGGAGAAGCGCGGGCTCTGCGTGCTCGGTCCGTTGGAGGTGGGCGATATCCGTTTCCTGGTCGCGAACGCGGTATGACCACGCTCCCGCTCTGGCCGTGGCAATTGATCGGAGCGATGGTCGGCAACGGCGTCGTGCAGTGCATCGCGATTGGGGCGTTCGCTGCGCGAATCTCCGGGGTCTACACGAAGCGCATCGCCATCTCGCTCTCGCTCTTCACGCTCTTTGCGACGGCATCGCGGCTGGCGACGCTGTTCTACACGCCGCTGCTTGGGACGATCTCCGATTCGACCGCAAATGCCGTGACGAGCGCGATCGCGCATCACGAGCCGGGACTTGCCGATCCGGCGCTCGCGCAGTTCGAGTTCCAGCTGCGCCTCATCGTTCTGGCGGGCACCTTCGGGATGCTGGTCGGCGCGTTTCTGTTGCCCACGTTCATCATGATGTTCCGGCGCGGCATCGGGGCCTTCGAGCGGCTCGAATCGATCCCCCGAGCGCTCGCGCGAATGCTCGACCCGCGCGTCATGCGCGATATCGTGGCTTCGATCCGTATCCCCGACCTCGCGTCGTGGCGGGCGTACAAAATCTCCTATTTGCCGGCCAAAATGCTGATCTTCAATACGGTCTTACAGGCCGTCTACGCGATCGGCGTCCTGGCCGCGGTGCTCGCGAGCGTTCGCGAGCCGTACCTTGCACGAACCGCGACGCTCCTCTCCGGGATCGTGAACGGGATCGGAACGCTTTCGTTCTCGCTGTTCGTCGATCCGACGTCCTCGGCCATCGTCGATCAGGCGGTGACGGGACGGCGGAGCATCGAAGACGTCCGCTCGATGGTCTTTTGGCTGACCGTCACCGCCATCGTGGGGACGCTCGTCTCGCAGTTGTTGCTCTTTCCGGCGGCTCTCCTGATCGGAGCGGTCGCACATTTGGTGCATCGTTGATGAAGGTTATCATGGGCTTGCTCCGGTTCGCGGCGGCGCTGTCGGTGCTGGCGACGACGGGTTGCGCGACGAGCGTCGCGCACTGGATCGTGCAGACGCGGGATCATCAGGGCGATATCGCCTTGCAGCACAAGAACTATGCGGATGCCTCGATCGCCTACCAACTCGCGCTCAAGATCGACCCCAAGGACAAACACGCCGCGGCCGGGCTCACCACGGTCCAAGTGCACCTTGCGAACGCGGCCTTTTCGTCGTCGAAATTCGACGAGGCAATCACGGACTTGCAGATCGCCTCGAAGGTCTCGCCCAACGACGAGCGGGTCGAAGCGCTGCGCTCGCAGATCGAGCAGGCCGAGATCAAGCGCGACATCGTCGTCTCGAACTACCCGTCGTTTCGCGAGACCGGGCTGCAGATTCGGCGCTCGTACGACGGTGTCAAAGACGAGAGCGCGGCGATTACGCTGGCCCTGCGGCGCTTCAACTACACCTACGACACCGGGGACCTCACCAAAGCGATCCAACTCAGTTACGAACTGAATGCCGAAATTTCTCGCTATACGAACCGGCTCGTGCTCTTCCGTCAGCTCGTCGAATCCGGCGTCCCGGAGCGCTCGCACGCCGCAGAAAGTCTCGCCGCGCCCGCATCGGTCTTACCGCTCCCATAGGACGCACTTCAACAACATACCGCCGTACGTAGAGAAGTCATCCTGAGCCGCCTACCATGTCATCCTGAGGCTCTCGAAGGATGGGCGTGCCACTCAGGATTGTCTCATGCCCATCCTTCGAGAGCCTCAGGATGACATTGGTGGAGCCTCAGGATGACATTGGTGGAGCCTCAGGATGACATTGGTGTCGTGTAGACGTTTATTGCGCGTCCGGTTGTTCGCTTTGGGGAGATTTTCCCGGACGATCTTGTCCCGCGGCCCGTTCGGCGCTGCGGAACGCGCGCCAACGCGCTTCCGCGCCGGGGAGAATCTTGGCCGGGTCGGTTTCGTAGACCGGCCAGCGCTTGTGCGGATCGACGGGGAAGCGCGCGAGCCAATTGAAGAGCTCGGCGTTCGTCTTCAGGCGCTTCGGTTCCATCGCGATGAAGTAGCGCGAGCCTTTGCGGATCGCGCTTTGTTCGTCGAACGGCGTCCAGAGGTGCGCGTCCTCTTCCCAGCCTTTGCGGTCGATGTAGTACTGAATCGACGGATCGTCGTGTCCCATCACGATCAGTGCATCGGGCGGTAACGTCGCAGCGAGTGCCCGCGCGTTGACATAGTTGACCTTGCTGTAGTGATAGTACGGCGCGATCTCGCGTCGTGAGAGCAGCACGAAGCCGATGTACGCGACGGCAGAAGCGCCGAGGCCGATCGTTTGCCAACGTGTTCCGCGAATCGCGTTCCACAGCCACAGCGCGCTTGCGCCGGCGCCGAGCGCCGCGAGCGGCACCACCGGGTACCAATAGTAATCGACCGGCTCAACGGTCAGCACGACGTATCCGTAGAGCACGCCGGCGCCGACCCACGTCCACGCGAAGGCGCGATCGCGCCGACGCCGCGCCTCATCACCGGGCGCGACCGGCGTAAGCGTGAGGATCGCCAAGCCTGCGACCAAGAACAGCCCCCCCACCGGCCCCGGCATCGTCGTCGCAAACAGGCGCAGATCGTGACGGAACTGGTACAGTTTCGCGACGAACCCCGTCCCGCTCGTGAACGCCTTCGCGAGCGACGGAAGGACGTGGAGCTTCGTGATCCCGCTGGCCCAGTGCCACTCGGCTTGCGCGGAGACGATGTGATCGTAGATCGCGAGCGGCACGAAGGCTAGCGCGAGCAGTGCGTAGGTTTGCGGACGGCGCAGCGTCCCCGCGACGCCGAAGCGCACGAACGCAACCGCCGCGAGTGGAACGAGCCCGACGAGCGCGACCGGCTTTGCGAGCAGCGCGATCGCGATGAGCGGGCCCGCGATCCAGAAGCCGCGCCAATCGCGCGGATCGCCTTCCCACAGCCAGCGCGTCCCGGCGTAGAGCGCGGCGCATAGAAAGAACACCATCGTCGTGTCGGGCATGAACGTGCGCGAGTAGTAGATGGTCCCTGGGAATACCGCGAACGCGAGCGCCGCGCCGACCCCCGCGACGTTCGAGCGGAAGAGCCAACGCGCAAAGTCCCCGACGACGACGATCGTCCCGAGGCCGAACGCAAGCGAGATCAGGCGGCCAAAGATCTCGTGGATGCCGAAGATCTTGTAGAGCGTCGCGGCGAGAAACGGGACGATCTGCAGTTCCAGCTCGACGTAGTTCGGCGGCGCGCCGTTATAATCGGTCTGCGGTTTGAGGATGTCGTATTGCAGTCGCGCGAAGTTGCGCGCGATCGCCGCGGTGTCGCCCTGGCGCCAGCCGGGGTGATCGATGATCGGGTCGTGGATCCCCTTGAGGCGCAGGGCGGCGCCGAGGAGCACGACGCACGCGATCGCGATCCAGAAGCGAGCGCGCGGGTTCACGCGTTACGAAACGTCCAATACTTGTTGATGAAAAAATTGACGACGATCGCGGCGAGCGTCGCGATGAACCACGTCTTGTGACCGTGACCGAGCGACGGCGCGATCACCGACGAGACGCCGAGGTTCACGAGCAGCGCGAGCACGGAGACCGATAAAAACTTGGCTCCTTCGCGCCCGGCGTGGCTCGTCGAGCGGAACGTCCAGATCCGGTTGAGGAAGTAGTTCGAGACGCCGCCGCTCAGAAACGCGATCGAGTCGATCGCGTCGTAGTGCGCGGCGACCGCGTGGGCGGGATCGAGCCACTGCAGAACCGTGAAGATCGCGAGATTGACGGCGAACCCCGACGCGCCGACGATGCCGAACTTGACGAACTGCCGGATTCCGCGCCGGCGCACGAGATGCTGGACGATCGAGGGGGTCGTCACGCGACCCAGTACCAGTCGGCGAAGAACACGGTATAGAGCCCGAGCAGTGGGAGCGAGAACGCGACGATGGCGTTGTTCGCCCAGTGCCGCCCGCCCCAGAGCCCGAACACGACGAACATCGGGAAGAGGACGAGCGCGAAGCGCGGCATGCTCATCAGCGACGAGGTCGACATGGGCACGAGAATCGAGGCGGCCATGTAGATCCAATAGGACGGACGCAGCCGCCGGATCCCGGCCAAGAGCACGGCGATCATCAGCACCGTGAAGGCGAGCTCTTCGCCTTGCGTCGCGATCGTCGTGGCGCTATGCGCGGTCGCGATCATCTTCACGGCATGCATCACGCTGACCCACGGCGGCGCGAAATGCCGCCCCCAATGCGCCTGCACGTGCGAGAAGTAGAGCGGATCGCCGCGCAACACCCAGAGATAGGCCATGTAGGTCACCAGACCGAGCGGAACGAGCAGTTGGCCGACGACCGGACGCACCAGGTAATCGAGCGGCCAGCGCAAGATCTCGCGCCGGTTTTCGACGAGCACCGTGACCCATTCGATGAAGAACGGCAGGGCGAGCAGCACGCCTTCGACACGGGTGAGCGCCGCGAAGTACCCGATCGCACCCGCGATCAGCCACTTCCGCTCGCGAATGTAGTAGAACGATGCGACCGTGAGCGCGAAGAACAGCGACTCGGTGTAGACGGCCGAGAAGAAGATCGCGGTCGGGAAGATCGAGACGTAAAACGTCGCGCGCTGCGCGACTTGCCGGTTGTACTGGTGCTCGACGAGTTTGTAGAAGAAGAGCAGGCCGAAAAAACTCGCGATGTTCGAGATCAAGAGCCCCGCGATCAGATGGTTCCCGGTGAAGGTCGCGATGGTCCGGATCAGCAGTGGATAGAGCGGGAAGAACGCGGGCTCCGTCCCCGAGTATCCATCGCTTGCGATACCGATATAATGCTCGGCGTCCCAGCGGCCCCAGACGGCGAGCGCGTGGCTGGTCGAGGCCGAATAGTGCTGTCCGGGCCGCTGGCCGACGACGACCGCCGCCAGCTCCGCGATCACGATGATCGAAACGCGCGTCGTAAAGAACGTGATCAGCACGTCGCGGACGGTGCGGTTGAAGCGCGCTGCGATCAGGATCTTCGCCGTGCCCCACAGACCGATCGCGAGGGCGACCGCGCGGCCGTCGGCGTTGGCACCGAAGGTCGTGATGAAGGCCGACCACATGACGACGAGGAGCGCCCACGAGATCGCGTCCCAGCGCAGCGCTTCGACGTAATTGAGGTTGCTTCGGCGGGCGAAATACGCCGCGTAGGCGTGCCAGAGCCCCAGGACCCCGAGCGTCCCCACGGCCAAAAATGCGAGGAACGAGAGGTCGAGGAAGCCGTCGCTGCGGGGTGCGCGCGAAATGAGGGCGTACCAGCCGAAAAAGCCGGCGGTCGCTCCGCCGCATGCCACGGCCGCGATCGCGGGCCAACCGGCAGCGCCAAGCGCAGGTGAGGGACGAGACGTGGTGAGACCCGCGCTAGCCATCCGCCAATTCGATTCCACCCGCGCGGCCCGCTACGCCTGCATGAGAGTGACCCGTCGCTGGGAAAGGAGCACCGAATGGCAACGATGATCCCGCAAACCGTTACCGAGCGCACGCCGGTCGATACGCTCGACTTCGTCAAAGTCACCGAGGCGGCGGCGCTCGCTGCCTCCCGCTGGATGGGCCGCGGCGAGCGCAATATCGCCGACGGCGCAGCGGTCGAGAAGATGCGCGACGCGCTCAACGAGATGGAGATCTCGGGTCGAATCGTGATCGGCGAAGGCGAGCGCGACGAGGCGCCGATGCTCTTCATCGGCGAGGAACTTGGTCTGGGCGGCTACGCGGTCGACATCGCGGTCGATCCGGTCGAGGGCACGAATCTGGTCGCCAACGGCTTGCCGAATTCGATCGCGGTAATGGCGCTGGCCGAGCGCGGCGGCCTGCTGCACGCGCCGGACTCCTACATGCAGAAGTTGGCGGTCGGACCCAAGGCCGCTCCCTACGTGCACATCGATGCGTCGGTGGCCGACAACCTCGAAGCGGTCGCAAACGCCCTCGAGCGGCCGGTCAACGACATCACCGTCGTCATCCTCGAACGTCCGCGTCACAACGACATCATCGCCGAGTGCCGTGAGGCCGGCGCGCGGATCAAACTGATCTCCGACGGCGACGTCGATGCCGCGATCGCGACGTGCATCGAAGGCACCGGCATCCACGTCGCGATGGGGATCGGCGGCGCGCCCGAAGGCGTGCTCGCGGCGGCGGCGATCAAGTGCTTGGGCGGCGGGTTCATGGGTCGCCTCAAACCGCGCAGCGACGAAGAAGCCGAGCGTGCAAAGAAGATGGGCTTCGGCGACCTCAACCGCGTCTTGACGATGGACGATCTTGCCTCCGGTGAGAACGTCGCGTTCGTCGCGACCGGGATCACGGACGGCGACCTCGTGCGCGGCGTCCGGTTCATGGGCAATCAGGCGCGTACGCACTCGATCCTCATCCATAGTGCGACCGGCACCGTGCGCTTCATCGAGAGCGTCCACCGCCTCAGCGCCAAGCCCTTCCGCCTGCGCTCCTGAGGCGCCCGGCGGCGCCCGACCGACGCTGGAACCCCGCCGCCCGCCGCCGGGGTCTCACCGTAGGGATAAGGAGTACATCATCTCGGCCT
>Ga0116229_10006139_pt1 | contig 19433 bp, 11 predicted proteins | sample S1TSphgellanicum_3_FD_87313 | JGI IMG/M metagenome (GOLD analysis project Ga0116229, IMG submission 87313) | Host-associated microbial communities from peat moss isolated from Minnesota, USA - S1T2_Fc - Sphagnum magellanicum MG | ecosystem: Host-associated > Plants > Peat moss > Unclassified... | reverse complement strand
GCCACTAATATGCAGCTGGCTCATCACATAATGGCTCTCCCCATTATGGAAAGTTCAAACTTCAATTCAGCAATAGTTAAATGAGGAAATATTCTATTATGTTCCCCAAAAATGAACTCACATCTCACATAGTAACAACTTACAACAGGTGAACATTCGAAAAAAATGTGAGACCAAATGACAAAGTACACAGTTGGGTAGTGTCTCCCTTCTTTTGTGATGGTTCTCTTGTGATGCCTGGCACCATTGCTGGATGTCATAATCCACCCCGCTCCCCGCTCCCAGCCGAAATGCAGGCACAACTTCCAACGCTTTTCTTTACAAAAATTTCAAGGATTTTGTGAGGTAGCCAAGGTGATGATCATCCAAAAAATAATTTAGCCAAATTTGGTTACATACTAGATATGAAAGTTTTCTTTAAAAAAACAATCATTCTATATTCTTGGCTGTCTACTAGAACTTATCATAAAACTTTGGTGATTTGGATTTTCATTTTTATAAAATCTGCCAATTTTGAACCTTTCTTTTCCATGAAAAATCATTTCTATAGGTTGAAACCAAAATGTTGAATATGTGCAAATATTCAAATATGAACTTGGATAGTTGTCGAATATGGATGTAAACATATCTTGAAATTGTGTCGTTTTCAATTTCCCACATGATGGGTATTTGGTGGATGTTCTTTCAACCAACAACTGACAACTACATATATTTGGATGTTAACTAGCTTGCATAATTTTTAATTATTCATATCCGTATGTTATGGCTAATTGGGGTTTGAATATGAATGTTCATGTTATTTATATATGGTAGACGAAATTACAATTGTTGTATATGCATATGCAAAGTATATTTGTAGAATTAGGGTTTAAGGGGGCTTGATATGAAGCACCTCGTTAGGGTTTTGGGTTTTTGGTAGTTTAAGTGTCTTTTTGTCTCTTTCATCTTTCTAAGTTGTTTTTTTCTTTGTCACAAGGATGACATTTTTGTTTCAACAAAATGTGAGTAACAAACACGTTTGCAACTATCTCTTGAACACTAAGTACATTGCACTTTGCTTAGTTCCTTAAGGTTTTTGGTTATCTTTCTTGATTGAATTGTTCTGGTTATGGGAACTTGAATATTGCACAAGTTATGGCTTCATGCATAAATTTCGACTTCTTGCACAAATTTTGGCGTCAAAAGGTTCTAGGTTTGAGCAAATTTCACTTACTTTTGCATTTGCACATTTACAAGTTTGGTATTTGCATTACTTTTTATCTTCTGCATGTAGTTCATGGTGTTTTTCACATTCTGGAATCTATATTCTTACTAATGTTGTTGAACATGTCTTTCACACTCTAAAGTTTGGATTCTTGCTAATGTTATTGAGTGTGTCTTTCACACTCTAAAGTCTAGATTCTTGCTAATGTTGTTGAACATGTCTTTCGCACTTTCAAGTTTGGATTCTTGTTGATGTTGATGAAGGTATTTTTCGCACTCTAAAGCCTCAATTCTTGATGATGTTGTTGAACATATCTTGATGTTGAAAGTGTACATGTACCCATTGTGACTAACTTTGTTTCTATTGATGTTGAAGTTATGTAGCTTGCAAATATATAAGCTCAAGTTGTAACTTGGAAGCCACATAGCCAGAACTCTATTTGTTGGGGTTTCTTTGTTATCAATGACAACTTACATGTGGATCTTGTGAATCCACAAATGTTGTGGTGTATAATCTACAAAATGGAACAAACAGATGGTAATTTTTTGTTCCAAACATCTACCCTAGGGAAAGGTTTAATTAAATATAACAAAACTAATGGGATCACACCGACGATAACTCAAGTTGACTTTGCACATCCTAGGTTGGTTGTTTAAAAAAAAGTACAATTTAGAATTAAAAAAGTTATTGTGGAAACAAGATATCATAATCAAAAGCCAAGCAAAAAAAGGTGTGGGCTTTCTAGGTGTGTAATCACTGTGTTTTTTGGTGCAACCAATCTCATAAGAAAATTGATGAAACATAATAATAGTTTTTTGAAATTTTGGTTCTATACATTTACAAAAGGTACATGGCTCTTTGAAGTTGTGAAAATGTTTAACTACAAAGGTTAATATTATGAAAATATCCTCATGTGATTTTTCCTTCTCACTTTAATTCAATTGAAGAAGTTTTACCTGGAATGGTCCAAAAGATAATGAACCTACATGTGTTTCCTAATTTCAAATTTGCAGCAATTATGATTATTAGTTTTGATTTCTATATGTTTAGAGGCAATGTAGATACTTTTTTTTTGGTTATTAACAATTTAAGTGATTTTTGGACTCATGTGGATGTATAGTTGGATTGTTTGAAATGCTTGATACCACTCAAGTTTCCATGGTTGGGTAGTTGAAATCTTTGCTTGGAAAGTATGATTTGATGCATCATGTGATCACCTTCATGAAAGATGAAGGTAGCAACTTAACATCAATGGTAGCGGCATTACATGAATTTGTTGACGATTGTCAACCTCTAAAACTTCAAAAGGTTTATGAAGGTATGTGTTTTGGTCACATTATGTTGAAGGTATGCCAATATGCTACAAATGATGAGAAGGTGACTAATGATTTGAAACATGTTAGTGTGAAGGCTACCTAAGGTAAAATTTAAAAGATGATCACATGGACAAAAAAATTAAGTAAAAGGGGCAAGAATGGGAAAAGGCATGTGTGGAAAATGGCTTGCGATCTTGCAAATTCCAAACACCAATGAAAACAAGACTTGCAAGTAAAGTGATTATGTTTGAAAAAACATTAGAGTTCAAGAATGCCATCATTTTGTGTTATGGGTAGTAGTGGACAATGGCATTACAATAGAAGGTTCCTAAGGCTAAAATGTGGGCAATTGCAAAGGCATACCCATGTTTTGAATCATGTTGTCACTACTTGTGTGATGAACCAATTTCAAATCATTAGCTCCTATCTCATGCTTTGATGCAACATGTATTAACTTGACACGGTTATGGAAGTTAAGATGGGATGGGTTGTTGATGTGGGTGATGTTCTTGACCCATTTGATTTTGAAGTGTTCCTCTTTCAAAAAAATATGAAGGTTCAAATCATTAAGGTGATCAAACCTTCTTTTTGTTTCTTGATAGCTTATGATCTGCATCAAGTCCACAACATGTTTGCCCTTATGCTTGATCCTCGTTTCAAATTTTTGTGGGCTTTGGAAAATTATGTGGGATGGGGGAATGTTATTTATCTTACTATTAAGTATGATGCAAAAGTAGTAATTCATCTACTGATGATCATTTTTTATGTATTGAACCTTACTATTCAAGCATTTATAGCCCAAGTTGATGGATCATATGTTGGAGCTATTGTTGTTGAAAGAGAAAACAATAACATCTTTGGTGTCAATGTTTCTATTAAGGAATCTTCCTATGTTTTTGTTGTAGGGGAACTGTCTTTATTCAAAAGGTTGTTTATAGTTCTAGCTACATGTGTTGATCCCCTTACTTGGTGGTGCATTCATAAAACTCAATTCCCCAATGTTGGTTTCCTTGCTAAACAAATCCTTGGAATTCTAGGATCACAAATTGAAACTGAATGTGTATTCAATCTTGTTAATGTGTTGATAGCTCTCCAACACTGCTAGTTACAAGTGGAAAACTTAGATCATATCATCATTGTTATGAGGAATTGGCCAAATGATCCACAAATGAATTGTACATGACATAAAGATATGAAGGATTTTATGACAACTCAAACTTCATTAGCTGAAAACAATTCTGAACTAAGTGAAAAAGCAATTTTTTTTGAACAATTAGAGTTGGATGGTGATTAGGTTTTACATAATAAGATCTAGGATCTCTTTCTTACCGTATTATCTTTTCTTTTCTTTTTTCTAAACGCTTGTTTAAAATTTTAATCATTATGAATTTATAGGTTACTGTTAGAGCTCACCATGACAGGGATGGTGTCTTGATTGTGTTTTGTGGGGTTGGGGTGTTTATCTGTTTTCATGGAGTGTATGTGAGGTGTGGTTGGGGCTGGCAACTTGTGTTGCATTGGGCAAAATCCTATAAAGGACTAGTGTTCAACTCCCCCACAAGTTATTAGTGTGTTCAAATTTGTGTGATTGCAAACAAAATTTCAAACATCAAAAATTTATGTGTATCCATCGTACATGCCCTTTTTGTTAGTTTGATTTTGACAACTAGCAAATTCATATCCAGTCAAGGAAGAAAGATGAATATGAATTCATATATGTCTTGACACAACTATGTGAAATTTTTTTTGATGCATGTCCTTATGTTAATTTTTTATAAAAAAACATGTTTTATTGGTATCCTGCAATAAGCCTCAAAACTTGATATCCGGACAATATTGGTTGAAACCGTATTCTTGAGGTCTAAATTTGGCGAAAAAATGCTGGCCACAATTTAACAATTTAACAAAAGGAGATTATTAAAGGTCAATGGTCGTAATGTGGGTCAGATATTGGGCATTAGTCAGGTCATTTTATAACACAGAATTGCACTGGACAGATTCTGGATGCAGAAATCAGTCCAGCTTAGTATCTGTGTATGTATGCTCCTATATGTCAGGGGAGACAACTAGTGAGATTCTATCAAGGGGGTTATTCTGACAATTTACCGATTATTTACCAGTTTCAATACCACGTACCATAGTACAAGGGCAGCTTCAACATATGTCCGTTGAATAATTAATTAATTATTTTTAAGATCCCATCTTGAAAATATATAATATTCTGAAATATTCCAAAAGATCCTTCATTTTCCTTCACAAAAATTTGTTCTCTAAGAAAGTAATTTACGAAAATTTCAGCATTTCTAAAAAAATATAATTTGTGACAAAGCCACCAAGGTATTTCAGTATATACTTTCCTGATACCAGCCAAAAATCAGTCTTGGAGCCAATACTAGGACTCAGCTGGTATGAAAGTTTTAGAAAGGACTCAATACTTGGACCATGTGGTATGGTCATATAAGTCAATACTAGAGCAAGACTTGCTTCAAGCTCAAAAAATGGCTAATTGGGCTTAGAGAGGTCAATGTTATGTTCCATTGCCATCCTTAGTAACTTCGGCCTTAAGCATGGTACATTTACTAGTGTTGCCCTTCATTTTAAAGCATAAGATTGCATTGTTGCACTTGACATTTTCATGTTTGAGCAATGCATAAGTTTTGGTATTTAAATGCCAACGAATGACAACTTTGTAATGCATGAAGATATGTGATCAGGTTGACATCTGGTGTGTTCTAAAGCTTTCGAGTCTGCAATTTAGGTTATGAGAGTCATTGATACAGAAAAAGGTGCCGCATGAGTGCATTTAAGCACCTACTAAACGATCATGCTTAGGCTTTATTCCTTTTCGGCTGGATGACATCACAAAAGCCATTGAGAAAAAGGATGAACTTGCTCACATTTGATAGTCACTTTTGAGTTTTAACTGTAACCATAATATAATAAAAATAATATCCATACCCTATTATATTTGGAAAAAACTTATATATATATATAATTTTTTATATTCTTAATTTTATTAAATTAAAAAAATTTGAAACATTTTTTCAAAAACATTCTAGTGGCCCATTTCAAATTTATATCAAAATTTTGTTTGAGGGCTAATTGAATTGTGTGCAATATTATTGTTGGCTTTGAATTACTGTTAGTCTAGAAGCAATGTTCTTCATATACAATCACAAAAATAGATCAATGTTTTAAATTTTAAATTATTTACTCAATTTTGTTATTCATTTACATATTTCACCTTGAATATTAATACACAAGGGACTAAACAATGTAACATGATCCAATATAATAATACGCCAATAATGATTGTGAAAGCATTCCAACATTGACCATCATTTTTACTTCATATACTTTGTACATGAATGATGATCATATATATTGCAATTAAACCCATTTTTAAAATTTGCATTTGAGTCAAAACAATCACAACATTCATGTTTCTAGTGGCATGTGACTATTCAATTGATCTAGTTAAAATTGTTGCAAGCATGACTAATTTCAAGTACTTCCAACCTTGAATCATCACATGATAAAGTGAGCAAGTAGACATAATATGTGATGTTATATTGTTTTTAATTGACTATTTGGAAAATTGCAAAAGTAATGTGATGATCATTTATATGTTTTCTGGTAATGTTGGTGATTGTTGAAATGACTTACATTGTAGTTAAGGTATGGTTTGTCACAAAAGTTTTTAAACTAGTTTGATGTCAAATTGCATTGATGCATTATCCAACAAAAACCTCTAAAGTGAATTAGCACTACATTGGGTTAGAAAAAACTTATTGAAATGGATGCCTAATTAACAAGCTTGACGTTAGAGTTATGGTGAATTCACCAATATATAGTTTATATCATATAAAGAAAATTTTGATATGACCTTTACATATCATGCCAATTTCCTTCATTATGGAAGGTGGAAATAATTGTCACTTTGTTTTATATCCACCCAACCCTAAACAGATGTAATAGTAACTACAAAGATGGAAGACATTTTACAATTATTTGGTCAACACATCTCGTTTTGGTATCCAAGAAAAGTTCAACCATATTGTTAAAAATGGTGTAAATTCTAGATCAATATTTCAAAGAAAAGAAATTGTTTGTCCAATGTATTTTCCAAGTTTATTTCAACACAAAAAATTGAAACTAATTGTAATTAACATGATTAAGAGCCTCGTTGTTACAATTTCCTAAATGTTATTTCCTCCTGGAAATGAACTTAATTTGAATTTATCAAGAACTAAATTTTATTGTTAGTCACCAACCATAATAAGTTTTTTATTTAAAACATGTAATTTTGAATTCAATGGGGGGATTGCTTTCATTCAAGCAATTTAATTAGTCCTAGAACATTGACCAAGGTCGTCATTTCAAATCGTTCGACCGATGTGTGTGTAGGAATTGCACAATCAAACCAACATTATTTACTATATTACTTAGATATGCATTGCTAAACAAAACACATCATCTAGCATGAGATCAATAACAATCCAATATGCACAATGACAAATCCACAAGTGATGCCCAACCTAAGAGCATCATCATTAACAATGCCATAATGACCCATACATAGTAATTTGGAGGAAGTGCATGCCTTGAACAAGGTGAACATGAGTTTGGACTCCTAAATTTGTATAGGATATTTACAAGGCCCTTTCAAAAAGGCCAGTAAAGGAAAACTAATTTCTTTTGATTGGTTGGTCACAATAATTGGTCAATTTGGTGCCTTTGAAATAGTCCCTCAATTTATATTGTCCAATATTTCATGTTCATTAGTGACTCGATGGGGGTTGGGGAATAACTTGCACACCATTTTGGATGTTAGAGACACTAATAGAGGCCCATATATGGAGTGTGGCTAGACAAGCTCTAACATTGACATCTTTGCCCCTTAACTAAGATTACATTACCTATGTGTTATGGGCTTTGTAGGGAAAGAATAAAATTCAGTATGTCACTATATCGGGTAATGCACATGTAAAAAATGAATCACTAAAACATTAGAATCATTAGGTAGTCACATTCTTATTGGCCTTTGATGATTTTTGGAATCAAATCTCAAAGTGGTTTTTGATTATTATCCCACACCATATTTGTAACATCTATCACCTCAAATGTGATGTAATCACTATGACTAATGGTGGACATACCTAAAATGGAAGATATCAATTCCTGTCTAAAACCCTTGAGGGCCCAAAAGGTTTAACTAAGAGATTAGTTCCCTACCAATTTGGTAAATACAACAGAATTAACTAAAAATAATAGCATTGGACTATGCCTAAGCCTTCCATAGCATAACATGGTCCCAAACACCATATCCCATGATAGTCCAATTTCAAATTTTAAAGTAATCTTTAAGGTCTTAAGAAATCAATATCACCCCAATGTTTTTACTTGATTACACAATGGTAACTGACGTGAGACACAAGTTCAAATTGGGAACTTAATTGGGCACATGATGTCCGAGCTAGGAGTGTCAAAAACTAGCCAAGCAACCGAGGATTTCTGGCAATCTGTGTTTTTCCAGAAAAAAATTGGGAAATTTTTGAAACTTGTTTTTCTATTGTAAATTCAACTAATTTTGTCAATTTTTTGGAAAAATTTCGCCTAGTTTTTTATATTGAAAAATTGAAAACCCATGTTGGCAATGTCTTCTGAGATCAATTTAATGCATAAAATTTAATGAATAAATAGGGGGGGGGGAAAATTCCCCCACCACCATCCCCCAAAACAAAAATCTGCCCAGGATTATGGAAGTCTGGGCAGCACCAAGCCAGTGTTAAGAACACTGAAATATGTTTTCATAACATAAAAATTTAAAAATAAACACATATAATTTGGTCACAATCACCAAGCTAATTCTGGAACATCCCCAGGATGCTGCCCACAGGATGGACATCAATCCAATTTGGGTCTTGGAATTTTGACATACCAAACCAGGGAATGAATGATATACTAAACCAAGATTAGTGAGTTCTTAAGAGCATCTCCAACCACACCCCCCCTTCTTATTTGGGCCTCTACCAGTGGTTACAAACTAAGTTGTATTCCAGTGTACAAGGAACCACCTCTTGCCTCAGTTTGGCCTTTGAGTTGATATTTCTGGTAACCACCTCAGATTAGCAGAGTCCATGATCTAGAGCTAGAATAACTGACAGTATTTTTGGGTAGCAACTTGTTTAGTAGCCACAAACCAAATTGGCTGAACCTACTTACCTTTTTAAGTCCAATTTAGAATTACACACACTGTGCAGTATGACTGACAAAAGAAGGGCAGTTTTAGTAGTTTGTCATGCTGCCATGATCACTTCTAAATTGCAAATCCCGCCCCCCATCCATGATTCCACCTTCATCACCTATCCTGTAAGGGGTCTTAGTTTCGCCTCACACTACCTATACATGTAACAACTTCTGTAAGAATGCAAGTATTATAGGTCAATAGTAAATACCTGTGTTGGACAGCTCTTTACTTTTATGAGGATGTAAAAGTTCAGGTGTGACCTAAAATTATGATGGGATGTAAAAGGGCGAGTGTTCAATGGATCAGTGTTGAAGAGTGACCTAATTTTCAATTGGTTATTTCATATTCATAAGGTATGAACACTATTAATTGGAGGATTTTGCTAGAGAAATGTATCCTCTTTGAAATAGTTAGGTTTGTTTGTTTTGTTTTATATGTTGTAGCTGACGATGGCAAATGTTGCATTGAAACCATTATGGACATTTGGTTTACTATCAACTAACAAGCGTGTGATGTGATTCTTATTTCTAGTGTTTTTTTCTTTTGATCGTGAATGTTCACTTTGCAAAAGGTGATGAATGCAAGAGATTGGCAATGGTGGAAATGGGGCATGGAGATGAGATTGGAAAAGGCATCAATCAACCTCAAAAGAAAGCTAAGTAGTCGATATATTTTTGCTTGTGTGTATGGTGTGTATCAACTACAAACAAGGGATTTTGTCCTTGTAACAAAGTAGAGTGCAAGACACTTTCAATCTTTTCATTGTGCACATTTCAACCTACTACAAAAAAATCTAAACAATGCTGATAAATAAACAACAACTTAATGTGATGAGAACTAATGGAAAACATAAAGAAATATAGCATGGAATAAAGTCATGGTTATTTGTTGAGGAGAAAAGGGGAGTGAGGAGTCAAAGCGATGTGCATTTTTTGGTGATGTGTAAAAGCTTTATCACCAAAGCCTCAAAATAGTTTTGTTGTATTTCTTATGACTACAAATGTGTGTTATTCAAGGGTTTGGGTTTCAACCTAGATTGATGTAGTGGGAATAAGAGGTAGTTCATATGGGTGAAACATTGTGAGGACCTCATGTAAGTTTAAGTCTAATATGTATTGATTCTAAAATTTATTAAGCTTTGGGAATTGAATTTATGAAGGAAGTTTTTGGGAAAGAAAGGGTGTTCAAAAGTTTGAACCTATTCTATGTTTACAAAGGGATCCTCTAAGTATGATTATATGAGGGTGTTATCATTAAAATCATATTTGATATTTCATAATGTTCTAAAAGAGGTTCCAAGTGGATTTGATCCTCAAAAACTAGATCATCTTTGTATTTAATTTAGATTGTATGTTAGGATTGGAAAAAAAATGGATGTTGATAAATCAAGTGGCCTTTAGTTTAGATGTTAAATGAAACTTTTGTGTAATTTGAGTTTCTTCCCATCTAGTAAACATCTACATTCAAATTTCTAATTGTTTTCATGGTTATTAGGACAAGTCTCCATTGTCTAATTAATTAACCTTTTCATTTTTTAGCTACATGCGTTCTAGAAAATAAATTAAGACTTCACATTATTCCACAACCATTGTTTGGTATATTGTGACTCACAATAATTAGTTATGAGGACCTCCAAAATTCAATTTTTTCTTCTTTTGTGATGATCATCTTTGATTGACCCATCATAAAAAATATGTAAATCAAGTTTTGAACAATCCAAATACATTTTTTATAATCTCTTCCTTTGGGTTCCTTATCTAAATTTTAAACATGCAAGGGAATTGTAGCCAAGAGAATGAAACCAAAGTTTTGTTGTAGTTTGTAGTTTATGAACCTAGACACAAATTTCTTGAGAAATTTCATTTGAACTTAACCTTTGATTTCCTATATACAATTGAAATTTATTCCCAACAATCAAACAAGGCTTTGAAAAATTAAAAAGTTTCATTGTTAAATGTATAATTGACATAAGCAATCATATTTGTGAACATAAAATGGTGATTTCCTAGCCAACATGGAAATGTCGTTACTAATAAATCTAATTTTTATTGCCATTGTCTTGTGGTTTTGCAAGCATCTTCCAAGTTCCATTATCTTGTGGATTATGGTTATGCATGGAAAAATCTTAATTTTTTGTACTATATTGTGCAATCTTGATTGCATGCAATTGCAATTCATGATCAAATGGATGCATCCATGTTTGGATGGATGGGTTCATGGATTTATGCAAATTAAATAGTTTTGTGTTGTTGGTTTCATATATCAAAGGATACTCCCTTGAGAATATTCTTGTTTGTTGGTATGTTGAATAATGTAATTCCCTCAAACATGTTTTTTTGGAACCCCAATACTTAACATAATATCATCACCATCGTGTGGTTTGGAATGTCATTAATTGCTCCAAAAGGTAAATGCATACTATGGTGGACCAAAAAATGCACCGAGAAAGTTCATTTCTACACTATTTTTGGCGTTGTCATCATCTTTTAAATGAATTTTCCAATTACAAATTAAGTTTTTGCAAGAACTATGTGTTGTAAAAAAAATTAATGCATTATAAAACACATTCAATGAAAACACTTGAATCAAACTCAAAAAATACATATTGAAAAGCATTTGTGAATTCTAACCTTCCAAAAAAGTATTCAAATGTTCACTTTCATTAATAATGGCATCCTTAATAAGAATTTTAGTTTGCATTTTGATCATACAACTTGTGGCAAAGTACTATCAAAAAAATAAGTTAATAGCCCAAGATCTATGAGTCCATTTACAATTATTTAAAAACTAAATAAGGATTGTGACTAAATTTAAAACACAAGTTTTGAAATCCCCCTTTAATCAAAAAATGAAAATATGGTTTTTTTTTAATATATGTTATTTTTATGATAATATATATTATATATGTAAGTCCCTTTTTTCAAATTTAAAAAAAAAAATCTAACTTAAAAAACATCATGTAGAATTTTTACACTATGACACACGAAAAAGGAACATCGTAGTATGCATTTACCCCACACTACAATTTTTCTAATATTATTTGGTAGTAAAGAAGAACACACATTTATATTTTTGCCTCTTAATCACCCCATATAAGGTTGTCATTACTACCAAACTCCCTAATGGGCTTTAGATACTAATAATCAAGGGAATTTAATGAGTAATTTTGATATGATGAATTTCAAATTGTAAAGATTGAAAGGTTTAAAAGACCTTGTTTTAAAAAATTTGCATTTTGTTCCTTAGGGGTCAAAGTTGATGTTAATCAAGAATGTTTATTTTGCTTGATTATGGTAATTTTGGGTATAATACGGGCAAACGCTAATTAAATTTTCCCCTTCATTTTGTTGACAAGCCATGCAAACACAAGCTCCTTGATTTGATTAGTACTTTAGCACTTTATGTTTCACGAAGCAAACCTAGATTTCATCTTCATGCCCACATAGTTGCATTCAAGGTAATTGTATCCACTGAAGTTTTAAAAATAATTCTCAAGAAGTTCCCAAATGTATTTCTTATGTTCTTAAGATTGGTATTTTTTAAACATGATAAGGAATTATGTGGAGTGATAAAAGCTTTGGTTCTAGGTCTTGTTAGGCTAGTGCATGCATTATGGGTACCAACTAATGCATAACAAATGATATTTCTATTAATTGAATGAATTGACTTACTTTGAATTTACATGTGGTTGATAAGGTTATAATTTGAGGTTTTTTATTGCAATTAAACAAGTTATTCTTTACACATCAAATTTGGGGAAAGGAAGTGAAGGAAACTAGCCCTAGCTCAATTATATTTAATGTCACCATTTTCAACACCTTAACCCTCTTCAATTCAAGAAATTTTCATAGAGATTTATTTTTCCACAACATCAATTATACTATTGAGAACACAAATGAATTATGTTAACCCCTAATAATGAGAAGCTAACAAAGGGAATAAAATGAGAAATTGTTACATGTTCATATCATTCCAAACTTAATAAGTAAAAATGTAACATAAAAATATGAATAAGAATATGATTCCATTTGTCAATGAAGAAATAAAAGATTTTTTTGTTCAACTTGAGTAGATGTTCAATTTGACACCTATTTGACTATCTATCAAATTGAACATCTACTCAAGTTGAACAAAAAAATGACCACCTTGGTCAAAATTGCGCATCACTTCTAATGAACTGGGACATTTAATCAAATTGAAAAAACAAAATGACATTCTTAATCAAAATAGATAGTGGTGTTCTAATCAAATGGGACATTCTATGCTACCTAATGTGCAAAGACAACTACAAATTAGGTTAGGCAATAATCTAGGCCTACCTACATACCAACTCGTTTACCTACTCACTGACCTCCTACTTCCCACCTACCATCCTACAAACCTACTTACTTATGCCTTCTACTTACCAGTCATTGTGCAACCTACCTATTAATTACCTAATTTTCTTACTTACCTACATAACTAATGATGTGAAATAAATAAGTGAGTTAAAAAAAACTTGACAAGTTTTGTCAACTTTCGAAAATGTAGTTTATTGATAAGGACTTGAATTATCATTAGGGAGGTGAACGGTTCAATTCCTTGTATTTGCAACCTATACACATGTTTAAAGGGTTAAAATAGGTAGGTTAGGATGGTTAAGTAGGTTAAACTAGGTAAGGTAGGCTAAACTAGGCTACCATTTACCTACCTAAACAAAAATATTATTTTTGGTAATAATCCCACAAAAATAGGGTAAAAAGTTGACCAATCAAATGGTCCATTATCCACCAATCAGAATGATTAATCAAATAATCCAACATTCTATCAATCAAAAAGATCACACCTAGTCACACTAGATAGGTTCAAATTGACAAGATGGTCTTTCTGACATTTGCCCAAATGGGGTCCTTTTTTATTGGATTTTTTAGTATAAAAAAATGTGAATTGTAATAATGGTGGGTGGGTAGGTGGGTGTGTGGTTGTGTAGGCGAGTAGGTAAATAGATAGGTGGGTGGGTGGATGGTAAGTAGGTAGGTAGGTTGGTAGGTGGTCAACATTACCCATGTCATTACACATTAATCATTTGAAATTACCATGTCAATATTATCCATGTCATTGCACAATAGTTATTCTTAAATCATACATCAACTGCCATGTTGTTCAAAATATAATCTTTGGATAGTCCCATTGAAAAACAATGTCATCATTGTCCACTTCATTTTAAACAATAGTTATTTTATAGTCAAATAAATGATAATTAAAAGTCTTCATTATTTTGTCCTTTGTCATTGACGTCCTATGGATGAAAAAAATAATGAACTAATGATTTTGTTATTACCGTATGCAATATTATCATCCAATAGTAACAAAAACAACTCATGTATGATTTTATTTTTTTCACTTATGATTAAAAAGTTATATTGTATGAATATAGTCATTCATTGAGTTGTTGAAGGCTTCTAGTCATTATTTTCTTGGTTGCAAAGGACAAGATTCCTTTTAATGTACCCTAAAACACTAGAGAAAACAAAATACATTCTTGGACGCATAAGTTCTTTCACAAACAAAATCACAAGAAAAATTGTTGAAAGAAACCAAAAGTTCAACAACCAAATGAATTTCAAGTATTGCATTTTGCTTTGGTAAATAGAAACAAGGAAATTTCAATTCCTTCACTTGTTTTTCTAACCTAAAGAAAATAAAAGTGACTATGAATGTTGCAATCAAAACTTGGAACAAAATGTCAAGACTTTTACGAAAGGGAAACTTGAGGAATAAAGTTTTTAAATATTGGAAAACATTGCCATTAGTGTTTGGTTTGAAGAAACTAGGATATTCTTGCACAACAAGAACAAGACACCCTCTTTCACTCTCTAGCAAGCAAGAACAAGAGCTATTTTTCCATCTTCATACACACAAACAACTAAACTACTCATGTGGCAAAACCTTCTTGCTTGAAAATTGTTTGAATCACTTTGAAAACAACTTCCAATTTGGAATTATTGAATGAATGGCATTGTGAAATGAACCTCATACCCACTTCACCTATACCATCTTCAATTATGTCATTACTATAATTAAATTCAGTTTCATTTTAAATAACAATGAGAGAAAGGTTTCCACATTTTTTTCCCATAAAAAAAAATGTTATGATATTATTTGTTGAAAAGCTTGTTATTTAAGAGCAATGAATAATGTACGCAAAGCATTATTAACATGTAGCTCTAGGTTTTGAATTATTGTTTAAATTTGCAAATAATGAATATTTTTCTAAACTTTCTTTTTTTATTAGAGGCATTTATTTCAAAGTTTATATATTTATGAATTAAACTCAATTTCAGGGGAAAAAAAAAGGTTTCAAATTATTTGAGTTATTTTTCCCAATCCAAAGAACACATGTCAATTTGTAAATCATTAATTTGAGCAGATTTTACTAGATCTTTTACTTTTGATTGCTTTGACAAGTTTATATATGGTATATTTTTACTTTTCAATGGATGTGTTTGGGTCCACCAAGATTTTACTACCTTCAACATTGATATGAATAACTTAGCTTATACAAGTCACATAAAGCTTTAATTATTGGTCATTAGTTTTTTGTGGATTAGTTAATTATTATTTGCTTCCTCCGACAATAATTTTGCTATTAGTGTTATTAGTTTTAGTACTTGTGATTTCATGAATGCCATAATCACTTCCAATGTGCGTTGAGTAATTTGAAGGGGAATACCATTGACACATTGATTTAATTTTTTAGTATGAAATTAAGTACCTAAGAATGATGTTAAGTACCATATTACAACCCCAAGGCATGGGTGCAATTGTTGCAGAAGGAGGTTGTAATGAATATTCCATTCCTAAAGGTGATATCATAGTTTTCCAAGTAAGAAAGGGTTATAGAACTTTATAGAACTTTGCTTTCATTAAGTGGTTTTTGTTGGTTATTTTATAAAGCTAGAGAATGCCAATGACCCCACTTAAATTTTTATTTTTTTTAAATCGTTGATCATGAAGGTTTGGAAAACAAGATGCCAAATGGAAAAAAAAAGAAAAAAGAAAAAAAAAATCAAATTTCATATTTGGGTTAAATTTGGCTTTATATTGCACACATATTATGTAGGCACAAGAACTGTTATAATTTTTTAAACAAGAATGTCAAAATGGAAAAAAAATTATTTTAAAAACAGATTTTAGATTTAGTTCTTTTTTTTTTTTTAATTTCACATATATTATATACATATGGACCATTATGAATTTTTTTTTTTAAATGCCAAATTGGGAAAAATAAATTTTAAAAAACAGATGTCATATTTGGCTTATATTTTGTTTAAATTGCACATATATTGTATAGGCATAGAAATTTATGATTTTAAAGACAAGAATGTCAAAAGGGGGGGTGGGGATCAGATGTCAAATTTGACCAATTTCCTTTGCCCTTTGCCCCACCTTCCCCCTCAACCTACGGGCCTTACACTATTCTTAAGATGAGTTTGAACTCATGACCTCTTTGGAGGGAAGAGAAGAAGCTAACTACAAAGTCACTTTATTACAAGTGTAACAATAACATCCACTTTGTTAAGATTTTGCAAGTCAATAGATTGAATGTGGATGAAAATACTTGATGAATGTCAATGAATGTAATGGATGATAAAAGATGAAATAATACCAAACCGTGAGCCTATGTTTACCTCATGGCTCATCACCTAGCTGCACTCCTCTAGCACTTCTTAGAATTGAAGTGTAGTGCAACAGCAATGAGGCATGGGAACAGCAAAAGGTAACAAAGAGTACCTGATCACTAATCAATCAAGGATGGACATTCAAGAGTGACTGAAATGTTAATATGCTTTCAAAAGGAAGCTAGAGGCACTGCCTGTTGGATACATGCAGCCAAACCCATTAGCAGCTGCGGGAGGAGATGTCCTTAAGATTTGTATTGGATGTGGTATTGTTGTGCATGTGAGTGTTCTATGAATAAGAGGAGCAAGTGCGTGGAGGACTATGCACAACTTCTCAGGGGACTCTTTAGATTTTGTTTTTGTGTGGGTACATTGTTTCAATTTTGATGTAGATTTGCAAGGACTATCTTTTCCCCGCTGCATGATTTTAGCAAACTACCTAATGTCCTTAATAAACACCTCATACGGTCACTGAGAGGATGATCTTGTGAGATCAAGCCAGGGTTCCAGTGAGATGGGAAAACAATTTTGTTGTTTGTAAGTTGGGATGATGTTGTGAAGTGTGAGTGCTGCTATTGACCTTGGGGTTAGCAGTTTGTGAGACAGTTGTTTGCATTGTGGGGTTGTAACCAATTGGTGAAGTTAGACATGGGAGCCATTGTGTGCTGAGTACACGATTTTGGGTGTAGGGCCAAGAATCAGAACTAAGTAAGAAGTGTGGTATGTGTCAGAAGGGTTGATTTCATGTGCTGATGAAATTGAATGGATTATTCCTGTCAATGTCTGTGGGCTATCCATGCTGCAGCTTACTTGGGACTATGGGTTCTGTGGGATGTGAGTTTTATGTTGGGTTGTGATTGTAGTTTTGGGTGTTGAATGGTATCGGAGTTGTATTCTTGCACAGAATTGGGGATCAAGATGTTTTTGTCTAATTAGAAAATGAGTGTGGCTATGTCATACTTTCAGTATTGGAATTATATGTCTGTTGGGTATTGAAATCTACGTGGGAAAGATTTTGCTGTTGAACTGTTGTTGAGTTTGCTAGGTTGAGAGAATGAAGAACCATGAATTGGTACAAGGGAGGGAGCTGATCGAAATGAGCACACCTGAGGAATTAATTCATCTGCATAAGAAATGGTGAACCCCTGAGCTTGTATTTTGTTGCAGTAACAAAGGTATATTCTATTGCTGGGCAATCGTAGGAGTCTGCAGAGTACTTAGAACATCATAAGAACAGTGCAGATCCTCTTTTTGGTTACAAGAGATCTAAGGCATATAATTGGCATCTTGGCAGGATAGCTAGTACCTTTTGCTGAAGGCAGGATGCTTGATTGAGAGAGAGAAGGGTAATACATAGCAGCACTTTTTGAGATGCCACAGAGCATGTCGTGTTGATCCTGTGTTGATCTGAATCACTCCAATTTGGCAAACTCCAGCATTATTCTGACATAGTTAGGTTGTATTTTTCTGCACATCTGAACCTGTCATGACTCTTGTAAGCGGTGCATGGATGGTGTCTAAATGAGACTGAGGTGTTTGGGTAAGTTGCAGAGTGATAAAGAGGTACAAGAAGTCCCCACATGCAATTGAGTTTTGATTGGGTCCAACTTGTGTGTGCACAGGATGTATGTTGTGCTAGAGTCCTAGCTGAGTGGGATTGGATGAGGGACAGAAATCTCCCCTCCACCTTTGTGTTTACAGTAGTGCGCATAGCAAAATTATGCTCAGTATGTAGGTTACTTTTGGTTTCCCATCATACATATTGCAACTACTAGGGTATGTGTCTCTAAGACTTTGTGTAGACTGTCATTTCAACATAAAGGTGAATCTGCTTCATAGTCCCACTTGCAATAGAATTAGATGCAAGCATCACGAGGGGAGCAAATCACAAACTATTCCAACTCATCTTTTAAAGTAGATGAATGTTTGCCACATCCAAAATGATGTGTAAGTTATTTCCCCATCTTTACCCATTAACATGAAATACTAGACATTGCACAATGAGGATCAGTTAAATGCTGCCGCATGAGCCAATCATTGTGATTGACCGCATGGGCCAATCATTGTGACCAGCCAACCAGAGCCAATCATATTCCTGTACTGACCTTTTGGAGAGCCTATCCCCTGTCCATATTTATAAGGTTAAACTCAATTTTGCAGTATTTAAAGCTTGAACATCATCCAAATTACAATTTACAGACTTATACTTACTACTGATGAAGCTGCTCTTAACACCCAAAGCAATTGCAAGAACAACCATCAAAGCTTCAATTTGATATGGAGAACAAGGACTACTCAATGGAAAAGGGTACAAAATAACACAGAGAAGTTATTGATGAGCACAGCTCAGCTGAAGGACTTGGGTTTCAGCAGCAAATCGCACTACCAACAAGAAAAAAACCATTCACAAAGATGGTACCTCTCTGCAAACATTTTGATTTGCAAAGCATAAAACTGGTGAACCTGAATGAGCAAGTAGCAACAATGGTAAGATATGTGTAGAAATAATTAGCACCAAAATTCCACCATTTGGATAAACACAACCAAGATAATCACCAAATAACGCAAAGGCAAAGAAAATGAACTTCCCAGTATGATGGTCATCAGCTTTTTGTACTACTTTTCACATTGTTCCAATGGCTTCAATGGGATTAACTAATAAACAATACATATTCCTGCAATAAAAGGAGATAGGCTACAGTCTACATGCCAATCTACTATCAGCTCTTGAACCACTAGGCAAATCATGGCCAACCACTGCAATCCTGGATAGAAAAACTATGTATGTAGTAGCATTAGAGGTTCACCAACACTCAGTATGTGACCCTGCAAAAATATTTCTCACATCCAAGTTTTAGTTACTAACTTTTTTCCAACCCCACCCATAAAACTGAAACTGGGACTGCAAGTAGGTGGGAGACTACTAATAGCAACCCAGATGGACCAACCAATGCAGTCAATAAATACAACTTGACTGTGTTTATTAGACTATTCCAGGGCTC
>Ga0116229_10006138_pt1 | contig 19433 bp, 15 predicted proteins | sample S1TSphgellanicum_3_FD_87313 | JGI IMG/M metagenome (GOLD analysis project Ga0116229, IMG submission 87313) | Host-associated microbial communities from peat moss isolated from Minnesota, USA - S1T2_Fc - Sphagnum magellanicum MG | ecosystem: Host-associated > Plants > Peat moss > Unclassified... | reverse complement strand
TCAACAGTTAGGCTTGGAAACAGAGGGTGCAACATGATAAGAGTTCAGTACATGGCTCTGCCTTGCTTGGCATGTGTTGCAATGGACCTGACCCTCATTGGCTAGTAAACAATGAAATGCCAAACTGGTATAATCAAATTTCAGTAGTCGAACTTACGTGCTTCCAATAATGGCTAATTTCTGAACTTGAGTACAATCACTGCTTCCTTGATTGTCTTCAATAAACACTGTCAGACTGCCCCATTATCCATACACCAGCAGGGTCCAGAGCATGGCATTCCACACAAAAATAGTTAGGAAAGAGACTGATATAACACAATCCCACAATATAACACATTTACAGATTATCTCATCTCCTCTCATGGAGCACAAGAACACTGACAAAACTAACAAACCTAAACAGATTCCACATCAAGCATATTTCCATCCTGTATGTAAAAACAAGCTTGATCTGCTTATCTCATACACAAAGGTGATTCAACAGTACAATGTTTACCTGCGCACATTCTGGAATTTTACATACTTAAGTGGCACCGGCTTTCCCTGTAACAAACAGAAAGCGTCAACATTTGCCATCCAGTGTCTGACTTGGGATGAACAGCTCAAATTATGTGAAATGTATTATGCACTCTAATAAGCATAAAAAAAGCACAACCATGTCTCAAAGAATGAAGGTTGATATTACAAACATGGATACCTCGAGATGTTCCAGCGACACTGTGACTGCATCATTGATGGGAAAGTCATTAACATTGCTGCAACCAAAAACAGTCACTAAACTTCACATGAGTAGGTATACCAAGGGACTATCTATTGGAGTGCCATACCAACAACTCATTCTCATGAGAATCCACTATTATCTTCACAGTATCAAAACTTGTTGAAAAGAATGTTATGACTTGCAGTCAACACACAATTCTCCTGAACATAGCAATGCTGAGACCTGCAAACTTTTTCCAATGAAGAATGACCAAAACACTGAGCTGTTCCTTGGTGGCTCCCTGAAAGTAAGAGTCCTTCTGCCCTTTACACTCAGTAGCATAATTAGCAATCCATCCACTAAAGCAGTCACCTGAACCCCATACTTTGTCGGTTTGCAAAAAGCTTCAATGTCCTGGGACCTGCACACAAGGTCACTGATGTCAAGCACAAGGCATGCTAACTTCTTGAGGGAAAAAAAACCAACCACCAACTTACCCTAACCTTTATTTGGAACACACTCCAACGCAACATGTTCATTTTCAAGATTTGTCCAACTTCATTCATAAAACCCCCAATAACAAGAAGCCAAGTCAGCTTCAAAAAGATTCTGCAGTTGAGATTCTCTGCAAATTGTGCCTGCTGTTCCACAGAATATGCAGCATTCATGGGGAATTGCTGCACAAGTCATCCATACAAGATGTCTCTTTCAACATTCAATTTGTATGGTGTCAATAGCAGACTCCTGAGATCTGGCACACAATTATCTACATTTAAGTCAACATTTTGGACAATCCCTTGTTGCCACCATAGAAAATTCAAGAGAAGGCAACTAGATATGTATTCTGGAGCTGGCACATCTGTCAGAATCGGAAAATGTGCCATTTTACAATCAGATAAGTGAGAAGCTTCTCAGAACATTACCCTCATCTGGTGGACCTTTAATGATCAACGAATGCAGCTTAACCACTTGATTAAAAGGAATGTACAGAAGCAATTGTTCATCAGCATCACTTTCCAGATGCAGCCCATTATCCTCCCTATAGCCCTGAAGACAATACCACACACATTTTCAGCCCATTATTGTCCCCGTAGATATCTGAACACTGCCAATAGTACTCACAGCAAACTATCTGTCCTATAATCCTAATCTATGCCACCACTACTTGGGCCCCGGACTTCTCAAAGACTAATTCCCTGCTGCCCTTCCAATCAACTGCTGAGATTGTGCATGAACATAGCCAGACCCCAGTATTATGCAATTTACAGGTAAAGTCCTCTAAATGTGAGGGTAGGAACTTCAAACATTCAGACCAATTTCCACTCCAAAACATCCTACAGTAGCATTCACAGTGCAGGCTGAGCCAAGTACAACATGTACTTGGATCAAAAATTTGTCCCACTATGTCCAAACCTAAGTCTGCAAAATGTCATAGGAACTTCGAGTGTTGTTCACCCACAAGGAACAAATCCATTTGGCACATAAGATTCTAGATCTATATTCCACCCAAGTATAAGTGGATTTGATCAAAATTTACAGTCATTGCTATATTTGCAAATGTGAAATGAATTAGATTTTGAGTTAGAATCTAACAAACTAAAACAACATTTCTCTTTGTAATTTCTTGCAAGTTCAGCTTTTCTGTAATGATTCTGAGTGATGTCCACAATTATTGGGTTCACATCAACAGAGTTGGAACATATCTTAACAAGGGACCTAACAAGAGACAAAGAAGCAGTCACAGAAATTAAATGAGAATCAACCAAGAAAATTGCCTGCTTGAGGGCATTGACAAAGGTGTGAGTTGACTTCTCATTCAGGCACTCTACAGATTGCCAGTCAATGCATTCCACCAGATCCACCTGCCAGCCACCTCCAAAAATCAAGTTATATCCTTCCTTCTACTTAAGAATCATCATTCTTAGACAGAAAAAAATTAAAGAAGAAAGAGACTTCAAAGATTCAGTGCAGCTGCAAATGACTTTCAATTGATGGACTACCAATTCTTCACTACTCAGAAGGCAGATTTTAACAAGGAATAATAGGATTCTCGAAAGGACAAACCCTTTGCGAACCCTAAAACGACACAGACTCTGTTGTTTTGCCAACTAGCAGATTTCAGCAAGTTCATTACCAGGACTTCTGCAAATATTCTCAGAGGCCAACAACAATCTTCTAAAGTCATATCCAAGTTGATGTTCGATGACTTTTGTGACATGAGTATCTCAGAAATACCTTAGTGACATGAAACCCTAAAGTAGCATCGCAAGCATACCACCGTTCTTTCCTCCATTAACTAACCAAAATCACAAACAGCTTCATACAAGCAAGCTTTGCGAAGGCGAACATAAGCTTGTGATGTGAATCCTAATATGATTCCCAAAAGGTCATACCCTGTGAGAACCCTAAACAAAACAGACACACAGACCGTGTTGTTTCCCAACAAGCTGATTTCAGCAAGTTCATTACCGGGACTTCTGCAAACATTCTCAGAGGCCGTCAACAACCTTCTAAAGCCATATCCAAGTCGATGTTCCATGACTTTTGTGAAATGAGAGGATACCCTAGTGACATGAAACCCTAAGATAGCCAAAAAAAAAAAAATTTAAAACAAGCCATCTTTCTTTCCTCTACTAACTAATCAAAAGCACAAAAGGCTTCACGCAAGAAAGGTTTGTTAAGGAGAGGAAACGACGACTCCTCAAATTTTCAAGAGCTAGCTCTTTCCGACAAATCTTTATTGTCTTTTGACTTGCTTTTCCCCCAAAACCAAACAAAAACTTCGCAAAAGAGAGGAAGAACTTCAGAGAACTGACTTGGCCTCGTGCTGCCACTACTGGCGCTGCCACCACGGCCGTCGCCATAAGGAAACAGACAGTTGCCTCCTGCCGCGGTCACGACCGATCTGGTTGCTTGGTCTGTGTCTGTTCTGTCTGCTGTGTACAACGGCAGCGAAGAAAAGACTTTCGAAAAGAAGTGCATATGACAGTCCTCGTTCTAGTAGTGCTCTTTCCTTACACAAGCTTTGCCTTTCAACCCTAGGATATTCAAACAGGCTTTAATCTTGGCCCTTGAAATTAGGGCTCGCATGAATTCTCAAAGGGTAAATCTAGATGTTTATAACTAAGAAATTATAATGAGTTATATTCTAAAGGAAATAACTTTGACACTAATAACATACACTTCAGGGTTTTTTTCTCCTTTTTTTTTTTTTTTTTCTTTTTCAATTTTCTTTTTTTAAGCCATGCCCTCGTGATCACCCACAAGAGGAATTAGCCAAACTTGGCTATATATCAGAGAGGAAAGTCGAGAACTTTAAGAATTCGGCTATATTTTTTGGCAGGGGGTGAAGTTTTGCCACTTTGTGGCCAAAAAACAAAAATCCAGTAGTAATCATACAAAAAAAATCTCTGCAAAATACACACACACACACACACACACCAAAATCATCAGATTTTTAGGAGTTCTTTTTTTTTTTTTTTTTTCCTGAAATTGCCATATTTTAGATTATAGGTTCCAGCAAGTTGCCAAACCATAGCAGGATTCTAAATTTTTCTACCTTTCTCTCATACTTGTACCCAAATTTGGTTAATTTCAGTTGTGGATGATTGCCAATGTGAGTTCTAGGTAATCACAAAATTAAAAGAAAAAAAATACAAACAAACCTTATCCATGAGAATGTCTTTGAGTTGGGTTTCTTTTTTTCTTTTTTTCTTTTTTTTAATATAAATTTTATTTATTTATTTATTTATTTGTCACATTTGGGCTACAAACTTTCATTGCACATAGCAACCAAAAGATGTTTTGATTGTGCTAAATTGCTTGCAATGCTGAGAGCATACATGTTCTATGCAAGAATGGTGTCATTTTGATTAGCTATTGAGAGTTTCTTTTGAATGAAATTTGCAATTGCACATTGCGTTCTAAGAATTTGACAATCTCAAAGATCCCTAAGCACATCATTGAAGCTCACTTTCACTTTCATTGCCTTGGTTGTGTGGTTGAAAATCTCTTCAATACCCATGGTGTTGTTGTTCGCACCTACTAGTGATATAGTTGCCTAAGTTGTTTTGTGTAGGGTAATGCTTGAGGCCACGAGCATTATTGGAATAAGGGGCCAATAATGCCCATGGCTAAGGCCATTACATGGTGTAAAAATAGATGACCTATTTTGTGACACCTCATGATGCTCAATGGGTATCCAATGTACCCATTGGATATCACAAGGGGAAAAAAATGACATGAAACATATCAAAAAATGAAATGCTCACAACTATAAGGCATTTCATTTTTTTTAGTGCCTCACATAATTGTTCCTCCAAATACACTACAAATCTTATTAGAGGTTTTTTTGTAGCTTTAATAATTTCCAACTTCACACCCAAAAAAAAGGGAGAAAATGATAAGTAAAATAAAATTCAATATCATGATTTTAGTATTTCGTGTAGCTAGAGGAAGTTGTGCACCTTTCATCTATTTAAAATTTGTTTTCAAACACTCATTGGATTATAACTCACAATAAAAAGTAACTAAACTTCAAGGTTTGATGGATTATGCATACACAATTTTGCAAAAAACTTATAACTCAATCAAGGGGAGAAATTGTAGAAGTTTAGCAACTTTACCAATCTAAATAAACATATAAGGTTCCAATGAAGCAACACAAGTTTGCAAAAATCAATCAAAATATTATTCCTTGAATTCTAGTCAAAACAATAGTTGTCAGAATCTTCAATAATATAAATTGTAGGTCATTCAAAAGTTGTGTGTCATGTTTTTCCAAGATGGTTTTAGATTTTTCACAATGTTCCAAGTAACTTGTAAATGTTGCTCAATTGAAGTAAAACACTTGCAATGAAATAAAAGGGGGAAATGAATGGGTGGAAAAAACGAGTGGACCAATGTGCTACAAGAAATTATCATTCTTTTAATGTAAAAAAATGTTTTGTTTTTCTTTTTGGATGGGTTATATCGAAGTTTTCCCATTGATTTCTTGAACATTTTTTTGCATTTGATATAAAAGCCCAATTGAAGGTCTATTTTCCTAACATATGTATACAAGAGTAAACCAAAAACCTTTTTTTCTAGTATTCTATGGACTCTTGCAAAAACCCTATTTTTTTAGTTTGCTCAAAAGTCCATAAGTAAAATCCTACAAATGTAATCACATAAAACTTTTCAAACTTAGTTGTTTTAATATGTTATCTAACCAAAATCAAGTCCCTAACAAACACACCATAAATCATTGGACCATTTCAAAATTCATACAAAATTTTATTATCAAGATTATGGTTCATATTTTTTATTTTGAAAGACCATATCTCTTGTGGTTTTTTGATTATAAAAATTAAAGAAGTGCAAGAAATACATATTGAAGTTGGTATTCTTAAACTAAGTCCCTATAAATAGAATTTTTAATTTACCTATCAAATATGGTCATTAGAATGATAATCACTTTGCAAAAAAATTCAAATGCTCCCAAAAATCGGTCCACTCATTCTTGAACTCACTTAAACACATTACAATGTTGTGTACTCATGAAACAATGATCAAATACTATAAAAAACCAAGCAAATGGCATTGAATTGTGCACATCAACTACTTATGAAATTGCAAATTTTCCATTTTCCTTGTCACTATTAAATCCCCTTGTATGTTTATGTGTATGGTAAAGCTTCATGATTAAAACTTTACCAAAATAAAAGACCCCAAGGCAAAAAGCAATAATGTGTCCTAAATTTTCATGAAACCTAATCTATGCGCTTCAATTAACATAAATATCATGGTGCAAAATGTAACATTTCACTCAAAGATGGAAAATCCCATTCAAAAATGGAAAATCATCCAAGTTTTTTTAGGGAAATTTTTCATTTATTAAAGCCAATCAATTTAACATTACAAATTATTGACCAAGTCTTTATGTGATGTATTGATCAATGTTGGGTGGGTATCAAAAGGAAGGTCAAATATCACATACGTATCAAACTTTGAACACTTGTAGATATCAAATTCGATGATATTTAGATTGATATCCAAATCCTTGATTTCTTTTGTGTGAAAATTAGTCTTGAGATTTGGATCTTTTCTATACCTTTCAAAATGTTGATACTTGAGGTGTGTAAAAGGGTGAAGGAAGGATCATGTTCTTAAGTTTGATTCTAGGCTTTTAAAAAAAAAACATGAAACATTTTTTGTATTTGAAAGCTCCATTTGATATATAACTACAATATTGATCAAAAAAATTAATTCCTTTACATTAGTAGCAATTTAGTAATAGTTTCTTGCAACTGATATGTAAATTTGTTGACAACCTCATCTTGTCCTTATACAACATCCTTTACCATATTTAGGATGTGCACAATTCAATACAAGGCCATGCCCATTAAAACACACAACCATGCTCCATTTGCACACATCCCATGCAAAACTTTATGAGATAACATGCATGACTATTTTATTAAATAGTCTCCAAGCATGCCAAAAACATGCTCCCACATGGATAGATAAACAACAAGCTATAAATTAATGGGTTTGCGAACCATGGAATATATAGATGTTGGTTAGGATGGGTTTAATTACCCAATCCACTTAAACCATTAGAGATTAAAACAACACTCGGGTTAATCCAACAAATGGAATGAAAGGCTAAAAACTAAAAAGCAAAATTTTTGAGCCAAGATTATAGAAATTTGACCAAATTAATTTAGATTATCTTGACAATGATTTTTTGATTAAAAAAACAATTTAATAACTAACTTGTGAAAACCACCTCAAATAACCAACTAATCTCAAATTTATGAAAATCAACACTTTGAAAGTTAATCTATAACAAATTTATTAAAAATGTGTACCCTACCTTGATTTAAATTTAATTTTTAAAAAAACCAACCAAAAATTTCAAAACCTTTGTGAAAATCAAGTCCAATAGTTACCATAAAAAAATAATAATTGCCCAACATTGGTATTGGTATTTAAAGGTTTCTACTTAAGAAGTTTCTTCAATTGAAAATCAAGATGTCAAACTTTCTTTCAAGGAAACACAATTACATAAGAAATTTAAGTTCATCATGGCCCATGTATGGGAAGAGCTTCATTATCTATTCACTTTTGGTTCATTGAATGCAACACATTATGCACTAACTACAATAGTAGATATAATTGATGTTGGACACTAATTAATTTTCTTGAACGCTTGCTAAGAAAAAAATCTTTATAACTTATATTGTCAAATTTTCAAATAATTGAAACCTTCTTTAGGGCTCATCCATTTTGTTGGACTAATAACACCAATATTATGTAGAAAACATAATATACCTAAAAACATATTTATTGGCATGCTTTAAGGGCTTTTGCAATAAGAAATTACATTTACTGAAAACGGTTGTCATGAAAACACCCTGCTCATGATGAAAAATATAATTTTATTGTGAAGCCTCATAAAATTTTATGTTGGGCCTTATAGCTTGCTACATGATGCAAGGCTCTATAGAGGAATGGCAAAGGTTGGCAATGGGTGCATGATGTTTATTGCCATTATGGAGGTTTGCAAGGGAAATAACTTATAGATTATTTTTTTGCCATTGCCAAATCCAAAGAAATTCTTGTAATTCTTGTTTTTTTTTCCAAGCCATCGTTAAATCCTAGGAAATGATTATAATTCTTCTTCCCTTATTTTAGCCATCCTAGGAAATACTTGTAGTTATTTTCTTTTCTTCTAACCATCACCAAATCGTAGGAAACACTTGTAGTCTCTTCATTGGAAGCTTTTTATTCAGGTCGTGGTCAATTGTGATGAAAAAATGTCTACAACATTTATTTTCTTCTTTGGCCATCACAAAATCCACAAAGAAAATAAAAACACATTTGAATTTTAGCCACAATCAAACTTCATAAAAATTTGAAACCATACAAAAAAAATTGAAATATACGTAAACACAACAATGTTGCAAAAAATCACAAACACACCGAAATTGAAACAATGTGTAATTTTATATTATGATCAAACCTTTTTAGGCCTTCAAATGTTCCACCAAATGTATTTTCAAATTGTAACAAGCTTGAAAATTCTTTAATTCATTTGTGCCTTTCATGCATATTTGGAAGATTAGACCTCTTTTCAAGTTTGCTACATTTGTTTGATCAAATAATGACTCTAGATTTTGGTCTTCCTCATCTTCAATAATCATGACATGAAAAATCACACAATACATCATTAGATCAAAATTTGTATTGATTTGCCATGCAACTTACATGGGTTTTGAATGACAACAAATCTAAATTGCAATACCCCAAAACATATCTTTGCAAAGCGTTTCCTTTTTTCATCTTGAGGTTCATGTATGGTATGCACAATGCAAGACCATGGATACCATCTGCCAAGAAATAATATTAAAGGTAAATATGGCTATTCACTTGGAACCTTTGATCACTACCTACCCTTTTTATCATGTTTGCAACCATTAGTGATTAGTCTCACACATTGATGTCATTGTTTCCACTTGGAAGCCCAAAAGATGCATGTCATATTCAAAGACATTAGTTTGCAATTATTTCCAAAATATTGGACATCTATCCATTTTCATTTTGAAAATTTCCTTGCCATTCAACCAAACAATTCTTCCACCTAAAATGAATACACTCAAGGCTTGCAAATATGCCTAGAAAGCCCCTATATGCATTGATTTTCAATTAATTTTATATGTTTACTTTTATGAGTTTTCAAAAGTACGTTGATCAAAAAATTGCAACTATACAACATACATAAATCATTTCATGCATTTAATCGTCATACTTTTGACAAGTTAACATTGTTCATCTATTGCATGAATTCATGGTCCATACGTGAACATGCAAAATGCAACTCTGCATTTTTAGAAATAACCCAAACTTCCCTTTATAATCTTGTCTTTGCCAAAAAAGATCATAATCACAATATAGGATGAATCATCAACTCTTTATGAAAATATTTCATATTCTCATAAAGAGTTGATGATTCATCCTATATTGGCATTTGAAAAGTTCCTCACCATACATTGGTGAAAAAGAAAAATAGTCCAAAAAATGTGTTCATGCCTTTTATCTTGGCAAATTCACAATGCACCCCACCTTCTTATTGTTGTGCTTTCTAAAGTTTGAGAAAATTACTCTATAGCTCCATGTAAAAACAACTCCCCATCCTCATCATCAAGGTTCTTTTCAATCTATGCAAGCAACCTTTTTATCTAATCATTAACCATTTTCTTTTTTTCTTCTTAAGCACTCAAAGTAATGCACAAAGAGTTCTTGGAATTTTGTAACAATGGTGGATTTGAAGCACATGAAAAAATCCTAGTGATTGCATTTTATGTGGTTGCCACATAATTGTTGGTGATTATTTTGGGCACAATTGGGATTAAAGGAATCATTTTGGGATGTAACCATTATTTAATTTTTATTGTGATAAGTGGTTACTTAAGTTAATGTTGAAATTTTTGGATTAATTTATAAAACAATATTTTTGATGTATTAAGGGAACATTTGACAAAATTTGAAATGAATATAATGACTATGGAGTACCTAAAAATACTTTGAAAAATATTTAACCAATGTTTTTTACTATTTAAAAGACTTTTAGAAAAACTTGGAATGATAAAAAAAATGACATTTTCATGGATTTTTTAAAGTATACCTTTACATGTTATAATACAATGCAATATATTTTTGAAACATAATTATTATTTTTAATTCTAAAGTTCATATGTAGATCATGATTTAAAGCATATTTTGCTAAATATTCCATTATTAAATATTCAATCCTTGTCCTAGATTGATTTCTTTTATCTCAATTCTACTAATGTTTGTTCAAACTCCATTTTTTTATGAGTTTTGGCAAAAGGATTTGCAATTTAACATTGTTGTGTGTTTGAAAGGTGACTACTAGAGATGTTTTAACACTAGAAAAATTCTTCTCCATTCCATCCTTTAGTTTGCAACTACAATGTGACTATTGTCCAACTAATTGATTTTGTGAATATTATTACATTATTCCTACATGTCACTAGAGTTGCAAATTTGACTATAATAATAATTAATCAAAGTTGTAGTTGCAGATTCAATGATAATTACAACTAATATGATTTTAGTTGAGAATGTGGATGAAAATTGAATAAATTGTCATCCAATTTTGATAGCATCCATTAAAGGATGATAACTTTGTTGTTTTTTTAAACTACAATGGTTTCTCTTGGAACTACAATAATATATACTGCCACATAAGCCAAAAAAATTAACATGCATGCATTTTACGAATTAATAATTATATGTCTCAATTGAAAAAAACTAGACACCATAGATTAAGGATACACCAAATCGGAAAATCCACATTTTCAAGTAAAACAATTCATTGCAATCTAAAATGAATTGTGCAAATGTCATTGCAATTCAAAATCAAAATCATGTGCCATCATTTATTTATAAGCTAGCCTACTTGAGGCTTGAATACATAGGAAATTGTTTTTTCTAGTCAATTCTATTACACCTACTAATGCCCTACGGCCACTATCTAAATCTAGAAATTCTAGCATAGTTTCAAGCCCAGACACAACACCTCATGTGTCAATGTAATCATCATAAGTGTCCATAACAACCCAATGGCTTTTGGGCTCCCTCCCAAACACAACTTTCTACCATGGTGTCTTTGGTTCACTCCAAAAAAACACTTGTTGAGCTTGTGCATGAAAAAAAATTCATTAAACTCATGCAATATGTGATGTAAATTTGCCAATAAAAACCCAACATCGTCTTGTTTGTAGGTGGGAATGCCTTTATTGTCAATTTCATTTTTCACCCAAATACAACAAAACAAAACTATTGATGAAGCCATTAGACCATAATACAACTGCAAGATCTCCTTCAAGGTCCCAACATATTGGATGTGACCCAACACAACATCTTCACTTCCTTGTGATTGTTAGAAAACAGATGCAACACCAGAATCATATGTAAGCAACATATTATTTTGTTCATCACCAACTCTAAAGTGGTTTCCTATATGCTTTCATTTTTTGGTAATTCAATGTAGTGAAATTCGGGGGAATTGAAAGTAGCAAAAAATCATCATCAACAAGTAAAGTCCTATCACCTTGATGGGTTCAAATGGCTTCCCTCACCCACTTCACCATCACATAATTTCCTATAGATGTGGTGGGAATATGATAAGTTGGCCACTTGTAGGAGGGTTTGATAGCTAGTCAACATTGCAAAGGTTTCTAATGAATTTGTCTATTCATGTCATGTGGTAGTAATGCAATTTTTGTATCTCAAGTGAAAAAATAAAATGATAAGAAGGTTTCAATATAAAGCTAATGGGTGGAAAAAAATGCAAGTGAAAAATGGCAGCAATATGAAGGCGTGCGAACTTGAAGATTTATGAATCATAGACATCAGTGTTATGTTTTGACATTTACAAAGATTATCCACTTACTGATCAAGTGTTATGATATTTTTAGTGTTTACTCTTGATTTGAAAATAGACCTCCCAATAATAAAATGCATTAGTAATCAATCTAAATTTAAGGTTTATTCTTGACCTAAAAATAGACCTATTAATAATCAAATATGTTAATAATCAATCTAAATTTAGGGTTTATTCTTGAACTCAAACAAACCTGCTAATAATCAAATTGTATAACATTTTAAACATTAGACTTATGTAGGGTTAGACTAATACACAATCCCACATGTTAATAATGCACTTTGGGGTCTATTGTTTCAACAAGTAGATAACACATTTGATATGCACCAAAATTTTTAAAAAGATCAACTAACTATTCAAAATTTGCCATATTTTAAGGTTTGTATAGTTGACCTAAAAATAGATAAACACTAATAATCTAATTATAAGATGGCTTAAAAGGAATTCACAATATCCATGGACCCATAACCTTGGTATTTATTAGCACATAATCATGTGCAAGACAGTAGAAGAAATCCCCAAAATGCAACCAATGCATTTGCAACTACATGTAACTAATTGTCATTTGCAATTAACTCTACATGTTTTTGCAATTATTTTGCACCTTTCACCATTCTTGCAATTATGATACAACTACATTTGCAACTAATGACTTCTTCATCATACACATTAGAATTTTTTTCATCCATGATCATGCCCATATGTCCCACTAGTTGCAAATGGAACCAAATTTAGTCGCATTACGAAGGTGTCAAGATAGCCCCTAGTGGTATACATAGGTGTATTAAGAAACTATTGAAAGGTATGTGTACTTTTGTTAAGTTATATTAGGGGTATAATGGGGGTATGCTTCCATTGGTGTATTTATAAAGTTGTATTTAGTTTGTATTTAAGCAAATTAACTACCTACCTACCTACCTATATGTTTTTTTACCTACTTAACCTAGCCTATTAACCTATTTACTTATATGTTTACCTACCTACCTAAGCTACCTACTTATTAATTAGTTACAAATATTTTTAATTAATTGAAATTAATAGTTCAAATTTAGTATTTATAATTAATATTTCGATATTATTCAATATATTAGTTGTTTTTGGGGGTTTATTTGTTTATATATGAACTATTATTCAATTATTTGTAAATAACTAGTTAATTAATTTTTATTCGATTCATAATGATTAATGTAATAATAGTATAGTTATTTTTTAATATATTTATGAACTATTCATCAATCATTTATAACTAACTCAATAGTTTATTTTGGTTAGTTATAAATTATTAATTCATAAATCATATATAGAAAAATAAATGACTGAAATAATAACTAATCAACCAAATTATTACTTATAAGTTTTCAATAATATTTTTTTAATTTGAAAATAAATAAATAAAATATTAACCAATTTATTAGTTATGATTCATTACATAATGATACCATAAATAATAGAAATATCAACGAATTAATTATTATTATATAAATATGAATTAATTAACTAGCTTATTAGTTATAAGATTTTTCTATTTATATTAATTATTAATTATTAATATTCTTTAAGAAATTTTAATCTATAAATTAAAATATTTATTTATTATTTATGAATTACTTCGTATTTTAATTAATTAATTGATTATTTTAGCACCATTAATGATATCTTATAACTAATAAATGATTTAATTTCATTCATATTTTTATAATAATAATTAATTCATTGATATTTTATTATTTATGAAATTATTATTGAATAACTCATAGCTAATAAATTTGTTAATTAATTACAATTTACTTTGTATTTTAATCTTTCATTTTTAGATTTATGAACTATTGATGAATAAAGGTACCATGTAAACATCGATGTTATACATTTTCATAAACTCCTTGCTAGGGATAATCAAGGCTAATATGACAAAAAAAATCTTTGTCACAAGCCATGGTGGTAGATTGTAGATTTGAAGCATGATTAGCCAAGTAAACCAACTAAAACATTGAGCACCAAATGGATTGACTCCATTTGTAACAAGCCCTAGCTTTACATTATGGGGCTCAATTGCAAATTCTAGCCACATCACATCAATGTGCGCCCAAGTTTTGCTATCAACCACATGTTTCACCAAGCCATCACTACTCTTATATTCATTATGCCACACCATTAAATTTGATATGACAGGGGCCTTGAACATGCATTTCAAATGTGGAATGAGAGAAAAGTGATGAAATACCTTATTTGGTACCTTTGCTCCGCCTACATCTTTATACCATGTTAATTCACATTTTAGACAAGTGTCTAGGTTTGTGTGCACCCCTTGAAACAAAATGCAATCATTTAGACATGCATGGATAATGTGAATTGAGGCCTACCTTCCTTGTTAAAGTTTTTGCATGATACATATTTGAAGGGAGATAATTATTAGGTGGGTGTAGGTACTTGTGCAAAAGAGACAACAATTCATCTACAAATTATTGTTAACCCATGAATTGTGTAAATGTTCATTAACAACATTGTAGTTGCAAGTTTTGTGGAACAAGCACTTGGATACAATGGTTGGCATGTTTTTTGTAGCCCAACCAAATCAACCCCACTATCCTCATCATTCACATTTGTTGTTCCCATTCCATTTGCAAGTGGTCCATCTTTTCCATTTCCTTCAAAAGTTCCAAACATACTTTCAGGAATTGTTACAAGTTCATCCACAGTCTCGATTTCCCTAGGCAAAAGTTGCATGGGCATTTGAGTTTTTTCACACCTAACTTCTATGCCCAAGACAACTTTCATGCCCATAACTTATCATTCCAACATCTTTGTCAATCAATGTCCCCTAATTGGTCTTGCATCTCTTCTACCAAGTTTATAAAATGATAGGAAACAAAAACACCCCCAGTAACTATAAGGATGGAACATAATGTACAAGGGTAGTCAAAATGGGAATACCTGACAATAAAATTCAATGGGCAAAATGCACTTTTGGGCACATTAGCATCCATTATGTGTACAAACATATTGTCTAAAGTTCCTTGACCTAATTCTCCCAATTAAATCAAACAACCTAAACTAGTTCAAAAATTCAAGCAATAAATTCAACATTGTCAATATGGGAAGACAAATAATGACTATCAATTCCATTATTTTATAATGATTGGACTAGAGTAGTTAACCACAAGATGCATACCTTTTATGCAACTTGAATGAATTTTCGATGTTGTTTGACTATGTAGCATATTGGATAGATGTAACAGTTGTTTAATTTTGAACAATAAGACAAGCCAAAAACTTTAGGCATAGGAAGACCCCATCAAAAAAACAATTTCATTATTTGACCTAAACTTTCTTTTTTTAATGTTGGCATTACAATATAATCTAAATGATAATTTCTCATAACTTTACTTGTTATTGTTTCTTCTAGGGCAATCACAATACCTAGTTGGATTTTAAACACAGCGCATGTAGCATTGCATATATATTTAGTGTTCATTGGTGTATGTAATATATAGGTATATTGCAAATTTGAATCGCAAGGTAATTCTATTTAGTTTACCTCCCCAAGGCAGTAAGGCTTCAAATAAATCAATGCACTAGATAGGCATGATTGAATTTACTCAATGGTTAAAGACTTGTTTTTAAGGGCTACTTATCTAGTTTTTCTATCAAATTTTTATAGCAACAACTACATTTTGTAAAAAACTGAAAACACAAACTTCTTTAAATAAAGGGAAACACCCATGAACATTCCCATGGCATCATTAGCTTATGCATATAAATGGGGTCTCCTTTCTATTTAACCTAATTTATATGCATCAATAAATTTAACCTAATTAATTCTCTATTGCAATTTAACCTAATTAATCACAACTACACATAGGTGAAAAGGTTGAAGAGAATAATCAAATTCACAAGCATTCATAGCGCTTGATAAAACTTATCTAACACAACACATGGCATCATTAATGGCATGCCTATGTAATTGAACCCTAATATGTCCATGTCATTCTTTAATTTCACATCCATCGACAAAAAGTTCAACATAAGAATCTAGATGGTGCAATTTTCGCATGCAGGTGAAGAAAATCAACCTAATTAACCCCTACAATCAAATTTAGCCCCTATTTGATCATAATCAACCCTTGGAATCATGTTTGATAAAATTAATGCAAGATTACATTAATGGGAAAATAAATTGCAATCCTAAGGCAAATCATGGCGTATTTTTTGACCTATTATACATTTCTTGCTAGAATTGGAAACTAAAAGTAAACGTGTAGTCTTACAAAAATGGACAATGGAAGTAAACACTTAAGCCAATAAAAAGGAAAATAGAAGTAAATACAATCCAATAGAAATGGAGAACTAAGGCTTCTAGGATTTGTCTATTATTCTTCGAGAATCCCCAAGCTTGCATGTTTATAAATGATATGCAAACCAAGCTCTCTCAAGATGCTTCGTTGTTCTTAACAAGTAATAGCAAGTGAGAATTGTAGTCTTGAAAGTTAATGGGTGGGGTCATGGGTGACTGACAACTACTAGTTAGTAATACTTGAATGAAGAATTTTTTTCCCTAGAGATGGTGGGTGGGATTCAAATAATTTTTTGTTTTTTATGGGGGACATGTTTAGTACCATGGTGTAAGAGTAAGGATTGAATGATTAAATATTATAGAAATACCCACATGTTGCATGCATTCAATTCAAGCAAGTTGCACTTCTTTTTACCATACATTCATTTATTCATTTCATTTGTCTAAGATGTTTTTAACAAACACCTATAAAATCAACAAAAAAATGGAGTCAACTATCACAAAGGGGTGAAAAGGGAGAGAGAAAGTCGAACGACATACCTTGTGAAGAAAGGTAAGTTCCATGTGAAGGGTTTAAATGCTTGACTATGGTTGCTTAATGTAATTTCATTTTTCTTTAGTGTAGTCAACTACATTATGAACAATCAAGGATAAAATTGACATAAAGAGTTGGACAAATAAATATTAAAGGTAAGGATGGTAAGGACGATTCAAGCTTCTACTAGCTTAATTATGTTGAAACACACAAACTACAATGCATATCCTTATAAACCACAAAATGTGCAATCAAGTTCTTAATAAGAGCATCTACATGCCTAAAAGTATACTTACAAAGCTTGATCTTGAACTTTCCAAATCACAACAATTTTCATCCCTCTTGCACCAAGCAACCTACTCAATAGACACAAAACATTAGAAGAAAGAGAATAACACAAGCTAAGTTTCACCTAACCCTAATCAACTAGATGTTAAACATTTGATGTTCCTTATCTATAAACCCTAATGTAACCCTCCAATAGCCCAAGAACCTTTGATTCTATGGCATAATATGATCCATTACAAAGGAATTGTCATTGTTGTTGGATTTTAATCTTGGAATTACAAACATGGGTCTCAAGTCAACTTTGTTTACCAAACACCCATTGATCTACATTATGTTTCCTAACTCCCCTACCAATTATAACTAATCATTGTGCAGTAAACACCCTTCTACCATACAATATGTGTGAGAGATATTTATCTTTGTGAATCTTGACTCCTGACCCTTCTGTTTCAAACTTGTTTATGCTCCACAACTTGGCACATTTTTGGATGCCCTTTTCACACCTTTGCTCAAGGTTTCTTTGTTTCATGTGTGTTTTTTAAAACTTGTTGCCAACAATTTGGACCATAATTGAAATATAAATACGAAAAAGTTGAAAAGTCTGGAGCAATTAAAGGTGAATGAATCCCACTTTTATTTTGAAAGTAATTTCATCAAACTTTCATGTGCAATTTTTTTCTTACTTTGTTCAGTGGGTTTGTTCAGTGGGTTTGATTGATATGTTCCCACAAGCTTAAATGACTTGCATATATTTTGGAAACATCTACCTTGTAATCAAGAACTAAGAAAAATTGTAAAATAAAATAACATCTTGGTTATTAGTTTCTTCATTTTCCTTGTTCATTATTTTCTTTGGTTTTGGGTAGAACTTTCATTGTAACTGGTTGCAACTTTAGAGGTTCTATATAATGACCATGGTGTTATCACTATATCCCTAGCAAAATTTAGGATTAACCTAGTTGAGTTAATCCCAAGTAGTCTATTAGGTGTAAAACCATTATTTGTTAAGTAAATTGTACTTATTTAGGACTTTGAACTTTTCTAGTTCTTGGTTTTGTAACTACCAACCACATTGAGCCTTTAAATGTATTTTGGTGTTCATAACTAGAGGATTCCAAGTAAAGACTAACATTTTATTATCATTGTTTGACTTTACTTGTGTAACACAATGAATTTTTTTTCTTAATTGAGTTGTAGCACAATAGTTTGGTGCATTTTTTTGTCTTGAACAACATTTCACATGGAAAAGTTATCACAAATTTCTAACTTTGCATCCTAGCTATTTTTGTAGCCCATTGTAGAGCTTGGTGGTCTTAAAGTAGCTTAATGCAATAGGATGTTTCTATAACTAAAACTCCATACAAATAATTTCACAATGGGTTGCAAGTAACTTGAATTAATGAAGCTTTGCACAAAATTGGGGTGGACAAGGTGATGCAAGACTTGTAAGCTAGCATTGGATCCCCAAGTTTTAGCTCTAGGGATGTTGCTTCATTCTTTCCTTGCTTATTTGAAGTTGAAAATTTGAAAAGTCAATGAAATAGACTATTTTTCCCTTGCATTTAAAACTTACAATTGTGGTTATATTGAATTTTTTGTAGCTCTAAAGCTAAAAATAGATTGGTTTTATTTTGGTTGTAGGTTGTCATTAAGTGGACCCTAGTTTAATATTGACTTTTCACACGTTCTTGATCATGAATGTTTTTTTTTTTAAGGAGGGAAACTCTCAATGCTAATGTGAAAAAAAAGGTGATATGATTGAAGTGTAGCCAAGAAGGGCCATGTAGGTGTAATGTTCATATAGTGAGCAACCTTAGTTTATGTGTAAAGCTCAAATTATTCAAAGGACATTACTAGTGCATCCTTGCAAGATGATGTGCAAGGATCGAACTACATCCCAAGATCAAAAAATGACAAAAACACAAACACTAATGATGAAAAAGTTGAAATTTCGTTCAAGAGTTCAACAAATAAACTAGTAAGAAACCTTATGTAAAAAGGGTCTCAATCCTTGGTGCAAAGGTAAGTTTTTTTTTTTTTTTTTTTGTTTTTTTTTTGTGGATTTTTTTTTTATTTTTTTTTTTTTTGGTTTTTAACTATGTTTTTTTTGGAAAAAATTTAGGTGAACTTTTCTTTTTTTTTTTCTTCATGTTTTTTTTTTTTTGTT
>Ga0116229_10006137_pt1 | contig 19435 bp, 17 predicted proteins | sample S1TSphgellanicum_3_FD_87313 | JGI IMG/M metagenome (GOLD analysis project Ga0116229, IMG submission 87313) | Host-associated microbial communities from peat moss isolated from Minnesota, USA - S1T2_Fc - Sphagnum magellanicum MG | ecosystem: Host-associated > Plants > Peat moss > Unclassified... | reverse complement strand
CGCGCCGATCAACAATAGAACCAATACGATCAGTAAGACTGTACCGAGCATGCTTTTCCTCTGATTCCGTGTGGGTGGGTCAAGCGGCGGCGGTGCGCCTAGGAGCCCTTGATCGATTTCTTGATGTCTTCCTTGAGATCGCCATACGTCGATTGCAGGACACCGACCTCCTTTTGCACGGAACCTTCGGCCTCGAGGTCCTCATCGCCCAGGATCTTGCCCGTCGTCTCCTTGACCTTGCCTGCGACCTCGTTCATGCGACCCTTGACTTGATCCTTGTTCACGCTCATGACTGGTACCTCGCTGAAGTTGAAAAAAATCGGTTACGGCTACCGCGGAATGCGAGCGGCAGCGTAGACAAGCGGCGCAGTGGTGTCTGTGTGATATCGCACCTATGGCAGCGGAGACGCCCCGTACGCGAGCGAATCAACGGCAATCGCGTCAAGGTCGAGCCGGGCAGGCACGGGGCGTCCTTACGACTCGTCGACGCGAGATGGGTCGGACGTCAAGGACGCGCACAGTCGCCGGGCGCCGGGCGGCGAAGGCCTTGCCCGACGACTTTGACTTGCGCAGGCGGCTGATCTGATCCCAATCAACATGCCGTAAACTTCCAATTATCATTTCCTTTGCTTCCGATTTGCGGGACGCCCGGAGTCGGCATGTACGAGCGATTCGTCGAGCGTCGAGCGGAGGAGGCTCTTTCAGACACCCCGGTGGTGCTGATCGTCGGTCCGCGCCGCGCCGGCAAGACCACGCTGGCGCGCAAGATGGGAGACGCAGGGCGGACCTACATCACCCTCGACGACCAGACGACGCGCGATGCCGCGCAGTCCGACCCGGTGGGCTTCGTCCGCGGCTTGGACCGCGCGATCATCGATGAGATCCAGCGCGTGCCCGCCCTGCTATTGGCGATCAAGAAGACCGTGGACGACGGCTATCGCCCCGGCCGCTTCCTGCTGACCGGGTCCGCGAACATCCTCGCCTCGCCGCGCGTCGCCGACAGCCTGGCCGGACGGATGGAAACCATCCACATCTTGCCGCTAGCCCGCGCCGAGGTGACAGGCAAGACGCCGCGATTCCTGGAGAGCCTCTTCGACGGCAAGCTGCGAGCGGACCCGGCGGCGATACTCGGCGACGATCTCGTCGAGCTCGTGCTTGCCGGCGGCTTTCCCGAGGCGATCGGCCGCGAGCGCGAACGGCGGCGCCAGGATTGGTTACGGTCCTATCTGACCTCGGTCCTGACCCGCGACTTGAGAGATATCGCCGACATCGAGAAGCTGGCGGAGCTGCCCAAATTCGTCCGCCTGCTGGCGGAGCATTCGGGGCAGTTGGTCAACTACTCGCGATTCGGCGGCAGCATCAATGTCAGCCACAAGACCGGGCAGCGCTACGTGGCGCTGCTCGAACAGGTCTTCCTCGTCGCGACCTTGCAGCCCTGGTATACCAATGTGCTGAAGCGGATCGCCAAGACGCCGAAACTGCATTTTCTCGATTCCGGGTTGCTCGCGGCCGCGCGCGGACTGCGCTTCGAAGGTGTAAGGGCGAATCGCGGAGCGTTCGGCGCGCTGCTCGAGAGCTTCGTTTTCTCCGAGGTCCTGAAGCTCATGACCGGCTCGGACCTGCGCCTGACGCCGTATCACTTCCGCGACCAGCAGATGCACGAGGTGGATATCGTGCTGGAGCGCGATGACGGCATGATCGTTGGCATCGTAGTGAAGGCGGCGGCCACGGTGAAACCCGGCGACTTTGCCGGCCTGCGCACATTGGCCGAGGCGTGCAAGGACCGCTTTGCCTTCGGGGTCGTGCTCTACGACAGCGCGGATCTCGTGCCCTTCGGCGACAAGCTGGCCGCGGCGCCCTTGTCCTCTTTGTGGCGCTGAACTCATGGGGCAAGCCTGATCGCACGGCGCCCGTCCAATATTTCCTGCGTCGGCGTCAAGGCCGGCATGGACACGCCCGGGTTCCGCGAGAGACCGTGAGTGTCGACTACCCGGCGCGCTTCGGCGCGACCGTGGGCAACAGCACGGTCGCGATCCCGAGCAGCGGCAGGTACGCGCACAGCCGGTAGACCGTCTCGATGCCGTACCGGTCCGCCAGGGCTCCGAGGACGGCCGCGCCGAGGCCGCCAAAACCGAACGCCAGCCCGAAGAACAGCCCGGAGACCAGGCCCACCCGCTGTGGCGCCAGCTCCTGCGCAAAGACGACGATCGCCGAAAACGCCGACGAGATCACGAAGCCGATGACGAGGCTCAGCGCGCAGGTCCACGGCAGGTCCGCGAACGGCAGCGCCAGCGTGAACGGCGCCACGCCCAGGATCGAGACCCAGATGACCATCTTGCGCCCGACGCGGTCCCCGATCGGTCCACCGAGCAGGGTTCCGGCGGCCGAGGCGGCCAGGAACGCGAACAGATAGAGCTGGGCCGCCTGTGGCGCCACCTGGAACCTTTCCATCAGGTAGAAGATGTAGAAGCTGCTCAGGCTCGCGAGGTAGAAGTATTTCGAAAACACCAGGAGCAGCAGGATGCCCATCGCGCGGATGACGACCCGCGGGGGTAGCGGCGCGAGCGCTGCCTCGGACCGGCGCTTGCGCGCTGCGGCCGACAGATGCTCGCGCAGGGTTCGAAGCCCGACCCGGTACATCAGGAACATGGCCAGCAGCGCGGCCGGCGCTATCAGTCCGACGCTGCTCCTGCCGTAGGGCAGGATGATGAAGGCGGCGATCAGCGGGCCCAGCGCGCTGCCCGCGTTGCCGCCGATCTGGAACAGCGACTGCGCCAATCCATGGCTGCCGCCGGACGCCGATCGCGCCATGCGCGAGGACTCCGGGTGGAAGATGGATGAGCCCGTACCGATCAGCGCCGCGGCGGCGAGCAGGGTCTCGTAGCGGTGCGCGTACGCCAGCGTCAACAGGCCCAGGAAGCTCAAGCCGATGCCGACCGATGCGGCCAGCGGCTTGGGGTGACGGTCGGTGTACATGCCTATCAGCGGCTGCAACAGCGACGCGCTCAGGTCGAAGCTGAGCGTGATCAGTCCCAGCTGCCAGAAATCGAGCGTGAACTCCCCCTTGAGCATCGGGTAGACCGACACGAGCAGCGACTGCATCGTGTCGTTGACCAGGTGCGACACGCTCAGCGCACCGAGCACCCGCATCTGGATCCCATCGCGGCTTTCCCGCGGGCCAATTGCCACCTCGCTAGCGCTCATCCATGTGTCCTCCGATGTATCAGCCCGTAGGCTAGCCCGGGGCCGATTGTCTGTCCTGCGAAGTTCGGGCAAGATGCTTCGCGAAAGAGGCATGTGCATGCGCGCCGCCGAACCAGACCTGCCGTTTTCCTCCGCCGCCGGCCGCCACATGCCCGTTACGGCGCTGGGCATCGACTATGCGTCGCGCACACGGGTCCCCCCGCACCGCCATGAGGTCTGCCAGTTGATCTACGCGATCCGCGGGGTGATGGTGGTCAGCACTGCCGCCGGCCAGTGGATCCTGCCGGCGACGCGCGCCGTCTGGCTGCCCGCCCGGATCGAGCACGCGATCCGCATGGTGGGCCCGGTGGCCATGCGCACGCTCTACATCCAGCCCGGCGTCGCGCGCGCCTTGCCCAGGCAATGCACGGTGGTCGCGGTCTCGGCACTGCTGCGCGAACTCATCTCGGAGGCCACCCGGATCGCGCTTCCGTACCGTATGCAATCGCGCGACGGTCGGCTGATGAAACTGCTGCTCGATGAGATCGTGCAGATGCGGGCGCTGCCCTTGAGCCTGCCGTCCACGCGCGATCCGCGCTTGCGGATCATCGAGGACGCGATCAAGCGGCAGCCCGACGATCAGACGACGGCAAGCCAGTGGGCTCGCCGCCTGGGCGTCGACACGAGGACGGTCCATCGCCTGTTCCAGCGCGATACCGGGCTGACGTTTGCGCGCTGGCGCCAGCAGGCCCGCCTGCTGCGCGCGCTCGAGCTGCTCGCCAAGGGGGAGCGCATCGTCGACATCGCGCTCGAGGTCGGGTACCGCAGCCCGACCGCGTTTTCGACGATGTTCCTGCGCCAGTTCGGGTGCAGCCCGAGCGCGTTCTTCTCGAGCCAGGCGGAGGTCGCGGACGCTCGTTGAAGGGACCGCCGATGCCCGGCTTCCCGTCCGCCCCCAGGGCAAGCACCGATATCCGGCCTGGCGAAGGTGTGTGCGCCAGCATACGGAGTAGTCTTGGCGGCCTCGGTACCCTGGCAGTTCCAGGGGCAGTGCCTGGTCAATCTCCGGGTGATCAAGAGGAGCCGCCATGCGGATGGCAAAACGCACTCAGCTTTGGTCCTTGCTCGTGCTGGGCGTGCTGCCCTGCGTCCCGGTTTCGGCCACCGACCTGCAGCCGCCGGCGAGCTTCGATGGCATCGCCGATCGCGCCGAGCGTTCGCGCAGCCTGTTCGTCGAGGCCGGCAAGGTGCTCCAGAGCCCACGCTGCCTCAATTGCCACCCGGTCGGCGAACGGCCCACGCAGGGCGCGGACATGCACCCGCACGGACCGCTCGTCGTGCGCGGTCCGGATGGCAAGGGGGCCGTCGGCATGCGCTGCACCACCTGCCACCAGGCGGCCAACTTCGAGGCCTCCGGCGTGCCCGGCAATCCCGACTGGCAACTCGCACCGGCCACTATGGCGTGGCAGCAGCGCACGCTCGGCCAGATCTGTGCGCTGATCAAGGACCCCAAGCGCAACGGCGGGCGCACGCTGGAGCAATTGCAGGCGCACCTGGCGCACGACACGCTCGTCGGCTGGAGCTGGAATCCGGGCGGCAAGCGCGAGCCCGCGCCCGGCACGCAGGAGTCTTTCGGGGCATTGACCGCGGCGTGGATCGCCAGTGGTGCCGAATGCCCACGTTGATCGAGGGATTTGACAGCCGATCGGCGCCGACCCATGCTTCGCCCCGAATTGGCGTGGGCCGGATGCATGCTGGCAGCGCCCTGCCCGGGAGAACGTCATGCCGATAGAACTCAACGTCAACGGGCAAGCGCGCACCGTCGATGTCGACCCCGAGACCCCGCTGCTGTGGGTCATCCGCGATGACCTCGGCCTCACCGGGACCAAGTACGGCTGCGGCATAGCGCAGTGCGGCGCCTGCACGGTGCACGTCGACGGCGAGCCGCTGCGCTCATGCTCGGCGCCCGTCGCGGCCATGAGTGGCCGCCAGCTGACGACGATCGAAGGCCTGTCGTCGCGCACCGCCAAGGCGGTGCAGAAGGCCTGGGTGGATCTCGATGTCGTCCAGTGCGGCTACTGCCAGTCGGGCCAGATCATGTCGGCGGTCGCCCTGCTCGAGAAGCTGCCGCGCCCCACCGACCTGGACATCGACCACGCGATGGCGGGCAACATCTGTCGCTGCGCCACCTATCACCGCATCCGCGCCGCGATCCACGCGGCGTCGGCCCAGTTGCACGCCTGAGGGGGACGCCATGCACGCCTTGATGCAGGTCCTCGGGCAGGAAGAACAGGCCGAACTGGCGCGCGCGCTCGGTGCGGTGCCTGCCACGGGCGCCCGGATGTCGCGCCGCCTCGTCCTCCAGGGCGCCGGCGCGGCCGGCCTTGTCATCGGTTTCGGCTGGCTGGCGCCGGGCAGTGCCCGGGCCGCCAGCCCGGCCGTCGCGGGCGCCGCGCTCGGGCCGCTGGAGCCCAACGCGTTCGTGCGCGTCGGCACCGACAATCTGGTCACCGTCATCTGCAAGCACTGCGAGATGGGCCAGGGCAACACGACCGGCCTCGCCTCGCTGGTGGCCGACGAACTCGATGCCGACTGGTCGCTGGTGCGCACCGAGTACGCGCCGGCCAACGTCAAGCTCTATGCCAATCTCGCCTTCGGCATGCAGGGCACGGGCGGCTCCTCGGCCATCGCCAATTCCTACCTGCAGTACCGCAGCGCCGGCGCCACCGCGCGCGCGATGCTCGTGGCCGCCGCGGCGGCCCAGTGGCAGGTGCCCGCCGGCGAGATCAAGACCGGCAAGAACCTGCTGAGCCATGCCTCGGGCAAGAGCGCCACGTACGGGGAAATGGCGCTGGCCGCCAGCCGCCTGCCCGTGCCCACGCAGGTCGAACTCAAGACGCCGGCGCAGTTCGATTTCATCGGCAAGGATCACGCGTCGCCGCGCGTGGACTCGTCGTCCAAGTGCAATGGCACGGCGCTCTTCACGATCGACGTCAAGCTGCCGGGCCTGCTCACGGCGGTCATCGCCTGGCCGCCGGGGTTTGGCGCCCGCCTGGTTTCCTTCGACGCGACCGAGGCCAGGAAGGTCAAGGGCGTGACCGATGTCGTGCAGGTGCCCGAGGGCGTTGCCGTCGTCGCCACCGGCATGTGGGCCGCGCTGCAGGGGCGCAAGGCCCTGAAAGTGCAGTGGGACGAGTCGGCCGGTGCCACGCTCGACTCCGAAGCCTTGCTGGCGCAGTACCGCGCGCAGGCGGCGCAGCCGGGTGCGAACTTCGCCCGGCCGCCGCAGACGCCCCCGGAGCCCACCGCGGCGCTCAAGATGATCGAGGCCGTGTACGAATTCCCGTTCCTCGCCCACGCGCCGATGGAGCCGATGAACTGCGTCGCCTGGCTGCATGACGGCGTGCTCGAGACCTGGAGCGGGCACCAGTTCCCGACCTTCGACCAGAAGCTGGGCTCGGCGGCCGCCGGCCTGCCCCCGGACAAGATGACGCTCAACACGCTCGTCTCGGGCGGCAGTTTCGGGCGGCGCGCCAACGTCTGGAGCGACTTCACCGTCGCCGCCGTGAACGTGGCCAAGGCCATCGGTGGCCGCGCCCCGGTACGCGTGCAGTACACGCGCGAGGACGACACCGGTGGCGGACTCTACCGTCCGATGTACGTCCACGCCGTGAAGGTGGGCCTCGATGCCCACGGCCGCATCGCCCAGTGGGAGCACGCGATCGTCGGCCAGTCCATCATGGCCGGCGGCCCGATGGCCATGATGATCAAGGACGGCATCGACCCGACCTCGGTCGAAGGCGTATTGCCCAGTTCGTACGACCTGCCGATGCTGCAGGGCCAGCTGCACTCGCCGGCACTGGCCGTCAAGCCGCTCTGGTGGCGCTCGGTCGGCAATACGCACACCGCGTACGTGATGGAGACCATGATGGACGAGCTGGCGCTGGCCGCCGGCAAGGACCCGCTGGCCTTCCGGCTGGCGTTGCTCGGCAAGAATCCGCGCGCCACCGCCGTGCTCGAGCTCGCCGCGCACAGGGCCGGCTGGGGCAAGCCGCAGCGCGCCGGCCTCGCGCAGGGCATCGCCGTGCACGAGTCCTTCGGCTCGGTGGTCGCGCAGGTCGCCGAGGTGTCGATGAAGGGCGGCAAGGTCAAGGTCGAACGCGTGGTCTGCGCGATCGACTGCGGTGTCGCGGTCAACCCCGACGTGATCCGCGCGCAGATGGAAGGCTGCATCGGCTATGGCCTGAGCGCGCTGTTCTACAGCGAGATCGACATCAAGGACGGCCGCCCGGTGCAGCGCAACTTCGATACCTACCGCGCGCTGCGCATCCACGAGATGCCCAAGGTCGAGGTCCACATCGTGCCCAGCACGGTGGCGCCAAGCGGCGTCGGCGAGCCGGGGCTGCCCCCGCTGGGCCCGGCGGTCGCCAATGCGGTGGCGCGCCTGGGCGGACCGCGCGTGCGCCGCCTGCCGTTCACGCGCTCGGCGCTGGTCGCCACCTGATCGCACGCGCTGCGCGCCGCGGCACCGGCCGCCGCGCGCAGCGCCGAGCTAACGCCCCGGGCGTGCCCCCGGGTGTGCTCAGGCAGCGCCCAGGGAAAGCGGGTGCGCGCCCAGCAGCGGTTGGTAGGACAGGAAGCTCGCGTCGAACCCGCCTTCCCACGGGAAATTGCCCTTGGGGTCGGGCCATACCAGCTGCATCGCCGTCATCGCGCCGCTCGAGCGCACCCAGGCGGCCTTCAGGTACTGCTCGGTCTCCGGGCTCGTGAGCCGGCGCAGCACCGCGCGAAAGCCGTCGATCACGCCCTCGAGCGCGCTGTTGATCGCCATCGGGCCATGCTCGATCACCGCGCGCGCGTAGTCGCCGACGATCTTCGGTCCCTGCTCGGTACCGACACCGAAGACGATGATCTCCGGCAGCTCGCGTTCGGCCAGGCCGACGCTGTACGAGAAGCCCGGGCTCCCCGAGACGGTTACCACCGCCCAGCCGCGCGAACGGACCAGGGCTTCGAGTTTTTCGTTGACGCGATGGGTGGGACCGGACTTCGTTTTTGTTGTCATGGTGAACCTCGGAGGGAGCATCCCCCAAGGTACTCCTCTTTGACCGGCTTTTCTGCGCGGCATGCGGATTTCCGCCTGGCTTTGCCGATACGGGTCATCGGACGTGCCGGGCCGGCCAGGTCGCAAGCACCTGTGCGCCGGTGCGCGGGCGCTGCGCTGCTGTGTGGCGGCGAACAGACCGGGCCCGGCCAGCGTGCGACATTGGCGTGACTTGCTCCCGACCCGGCAGCAAGGCCGTGCGGCGCTTCGATCTGTGCGCCGGCCGGCATCGACCCCGGATTCGCATACCGGGCGCCAAGGGCCCGCTCCCGGATTCCGGAGATTCCCGATGACCGCCGCTGACGTTTGCCTGCCGGATGATCTCGTGCCCGCCCCCTGCGGCGCCGACCCGATGAGCCGCGAGCAGGTGCTCGAGCGGGCGCTGCGCAGCGTCCTCAACGACGGTGCCTACGGCGAGGACGACGGCCTGTGGGTGGGCGGCCAGCGGCGCACCGATGCCGGCGCCAGCGCGCGCATCTTCCGCCGCGCGCCCGGGCTCAAGCCGTGGGATCAGCTTGGACTCGATCTCTGAACACCTGTCGCGTCTGCTGGCTCCGGCGGCCCGTGCCGGGGCGCCGGCACCAGGACCGCGCCCGCGGGAACCGGGCGCAGCGGCGACGCGATTGCTGACCGCCACGCATCCGGGACGCGAGCCCGGACGGCGCTATGTTCTCTTCCAGCCGTTCAGCGACATGCGCATCCTGTCGACGATCACGCTGCTGCCCGGCTTCGACCTGTACGTGATGCTGGCCCATGCCGCGTCTCCGTGCGCGCCGATGGCCGACGCGCCGGGCGTGGAGGAGCTGCCCGCCGCCTTGCGCGGCCTGTGCTCCTGCGTGCGCCTGGCCCCGGTCCTGATGATGGGGCTCCAGTGCCTGGGCTTCGAGGTCCGCGCCGCATCCGCGGCCTACCCGAACGGACGCGCCGCGTACGCCGGCGACCGCCGGCCGGCCCATGCGCTGCGGCTCGACTTCGCCCGGCCCGGCGGCGCCACGCAGCACATCCTGCACGCCTGCCTGGACACCTCGGACGAGGGCCTGCACGGCTGCCCGGAGTTCCTCGATTTCATGCACGCGCTGCCGAGCCTGGTGACGCTGGTGCGCGGCGCGTCGGGCACGCTGGGCTCCGGCGGTTTCTCCACGCTGGAGTCGCTCGTCACGACCCGCAGCGCCGCCATCGTCGAGGACGATGCCTGCCTGCCCTACGCCAGCCTGCGCAAGGCCGGGTACTACGTGCGCATGCACGAATCCTGGACGCGCGTGATCGTCGAGCTCTGCGCGCACCTGCCGCCGTGGCTGGACGCGGCGGCCGTGGCCGCCCCGGCACTGTCGCCGGGCCGCTAGCGGTCCGGCCGCGCGCGTGCGCCGGCATCCGGACGTTCGCGCGCGTCGATGATCCGAAGTGGCGTCGTTTGCGCCGAGCGCCGCGGGCACTGCCGGCACGCATGGCGTGGCACTGTAGGGAGGTTCGAACGGTGCCGCCCCTCGGGCGGCCGAACGGACCGAGGAGATACGCTTGGCCGATGAAGTCGACGAAGCTTCGGACACGATCGAATTGGAGATCGCCCTGGCGCGCCTTAACCTGCGCGCCACGCCGGTGTCCGTTCCTGTCGGAGCGTGCCAGAACTGCGCCGAGGATTTCCCGGCGGGCGACTTTCGCATCTTCTGCGACCACGACTGCGAGCTCGATTTCCGCCGCCGCCAGTGGGCCCTGAAGATGAAGGCCTGAACCCGCCGATTTACCTGCCGCCGCAGGCGCGCCGGCGTCCCGGTCCGCTTCTGCCCCTCAAGCACCGCCGGTGCGCGGCGGGGCAGGGCGCGTGCGCGGCACGGCCGGCACCACCGGGGTGGTGGTCACCGCGCTGCCGGCGCTCGATTGTCCGGCCAGCATGCTGGTCATCAGCGTGGCCTGCATCGGGCGGCCCAGCAGGTAGCCCTGTCCGACCGGGCACCCGTGCTCGAGCAGGAACGCGTGCTGCCCGGACGTCTCCACGCCCTCGGCCACCACGCCCATGCCCAGGCTCTCGCCCAGGCTGATCATCGCGCCCACGATGCTCGCATCGCCCGGATCGGACATCAGATCCTGCACGAACGACTGGTCGATCTTCAAGGTGTCGATCGGCAGTCCGCGCAGGTGGCTCAGGCTCGAATAGCCGGTCCCGAAATCGTCCAGCGCCAGGCGCACGCCGATGTCCTTGAGCGCCCGGAACACGGTCGCTGTCGATGGCAGGTCGCGCACCAGGAAGGTCTCGGTGAGTTCCAGCTCGAGGTAGTGCGGCGGCAGCCCGGTCTCGGCCAGGGTGTCGCGCACGCCGGCGACGAAATCCCGGGCCCGGAATTCGGCCTCGGATACATTGACCGCCACGCGCGGCAGCGGCAGCCCGGCCGTGAGCCACGCCTGGGCCTGGGTGCAGGCCTCCTTGAGCACCCACCGGCCGATCGGGACGATCAGGCCGCATTCCTCCGCCACGCGCACGAAGAGCGCCGTCGGCACGCTCGCCTTGTCCTCGCGCTCCCAGCGCAGCAGCGCCTCGACGCCGTCGATCAGGCCGGTCTTGAAGTTGACCATCGGCTGGTAGTGCAGGGCCAGTTCGCTGCGTTCGACGGCGTGGCGCAGCCCCACCTCGATGGCCCGGCGCTCGACCACGCTGAAGCCCATGTTCGCCTTGTAGAACTGGTAGTTGTTGCGCCCGCTGTCCTTGGCGTGATACATCGCGAAATCGGCGTGGCGCATCAGGGACTCGGCGTCCGATCCGTCCTCCGGATAGGTCGCTATGCCGATGCTCGCCGTGACGAGCACCTCGTGCGCATCGACCGCATGGGGCAGCGCCACCGCGATGATCATCTTCTCCGCGATCAGCGCCGCATCGCGGGCGTGCGCCACCTCCGAGAGCAGCACGACGAACTCGTCGCCGCCCTGCCGGCTCACCGTGTCGGGCCCGCGCACGCACCCGAGCAGGCGCTGGGCCACGGACCGCAGCAGGTGGTCGCCGACCGCGTGCCCGAAGCTGTCGTTGATGCCCTTGAAATGATCGATGTCCAGGAACATCACCGCGAGCTTCTTGGCATTGCGGTTGGCCAGCGCCACCGCCTGGCGCAGGCGGTCCTCGAGCAGGACGCGATTGGGCAGGTCGGTCAGGCTGTCATGCTGGGCCAGGTGCGACATCCGCAGCGACAGCGCGCGCGCCAAGCTCACGTCGTGGAACACCATGACGACGCCGGTCGGTTTCTTGCGACGGTTGTGGATCGGTGCGGCCGAGTCCTCGATCGCCACCTCGCCGCCGTTGCGCTGGATCAGCACGCAGTTGGGCGTGAGCCGGATCGTGGCGTTCTCGCGCAGCGCGGTGGTCATCGGATTGGGCAGCGCTTCGTGCGTCGTCCCGTCCCGGATCTGGAATACCTCCTCCACCGGTCGGGTGTTCGCGTCGGCCAGCGGCCAGCCGGTCATGCGCTCGGCAACCGCGTTGAGGTACGTGACCCGGCCGCGCAGGTCGGTGGTGATGACCGCGTCCCCGATCGAGTTGAGCGTCACCTGCGCGCGCTCCTTCTCCTGGAACAGCGCCTCGGCGATGGCCGCGCGCTCGGTCATGCTGCGCACGGTCTTGGGCAGCAGGTAGTCGTCCAGCCGTGACTTGAGCAGGTAGTCCTGCGCCCCGAGCTGCACGGCGGACTTGGCCACGGCCTCGTCCGCCTCGGAACTCAGGACCAGTATCGGGATGTGGGGCGACGCGCGCAGTACCTGGTTGAAGACCTCGATCCCGCTTCCGTCCGGCAGGCACAGGTCCAGCAGTACGGCCAGGAGCTGGCCTTGCTCCAGCGGCGGGTCCTTGCGCCCGGCCGTGGCGGGTTCGCCGCCCGCACCGCGGGCCGCTTCGCCGGCCGCCTTTCCCGCCGGGGCGCCGGTTCCGTTTTCCTCTTCGCGCTGGTCGTCGTGTTGCTCCTCGTTGGCGATGCGCGTCAGCGCCTCGGCGCAGCGCCGCACCCATTCGACGCGATACGAGTGATCATCGCCCGGCGGTGCTCCGGTGCCCGCGGATCCCATCAGCGCCTGTTGCACCGTCTGGGCCGTCGCGGGCTCGTCGGTCACCAGCAGTACGTTTCGTGACACGAGCCCAACCTCCTTCGTGCAGGTGCTGCCCCGGGGCACCGCCACGGGCGCCGGCGTGCGGCGGCATCCGTGCGGCGACAAGCGTGCGGCGACAAGCTCGGGCCCTACAGCGTGCGGCCAAGCCGCGCCGCGCCGGTGCCTGACCGTGATCGACGATCTCTACGCAGACCGCAATCTGTCCTCGCTTCTTATAGCGCAATACCCATGCCAGTGTCGGTGCGTCCGCACACGCATACCTGGGCATCCGGTCACGAACCCATGCTACGGTCCGCGTTCTTCTCTTCTCGTCTCCCCGATGCGACTGCCGGCTATCGCCATCTGCTTGCTCCTGGGCTTGGTTCTGGCCGGGGCCGGGCTCCCCGCGCCGGCATTCGCCGTGGTACAGCGCTGCCCGGCCACCGTCCCGGGCAGCGCGGTTCCCGAACCCGAGGACCTGCGCAGCCGCGATGGCGTCCTGCGGCTGGACCTGAGCATCCGCGCCGCACCGCAAGGTGACGGCAGTGTCCGCTACTGCTACCTGCTACCCGACGGCACCCAATCGCCGACGCTGCGATTGCACCCCGGGGACCTGCTGGTCCTCACGCTGCACAACCATCTCGGCGAGGACCTGCCCGGGCCCGGGCCCGGTGCGTCGGCGACGGACGTCGCGCCCGGCCACCAGGGCCACGGCGCGCGGCACGGGGATGGCAGCGATCTCTCGTGCGCCGGCGGCGCCATGACGGCCACCTCCACGAACCTGCATTTTCACGGCCTCACCGTGCCGCCGCGCTGTCACCAGGACGATGTCCTCAGGACCACGATCCAGGCCTCCGACCCGCCGTTCGAGTACCGCTTCCGGATACCCGCCGACGAACCCCCGGGCCTGTACTGGTACCACCCGCATGTCCATGGCTTCAGCGCGCGCCAGGTGCTCGGCGGGGCGTCGGGCGCCTTGATCATCGAGGGCATCGAGCGGGCGATGCCCGACGTGGCGGGCTTGCCCGAGCGCGTGCTCGTCATCCGCGACCAGGACCTGCTGCATCCGGATGCACCGGTGCCGGCCGGCGGTCCGGCCGTGCACATCGCGATCGACCACGACGGGGATGCCGCCAACACGGGCACGGGCGGCGGGCGCCCCGCCAAGGACCTGTCGGTCAACTTCGTGCCGGTGCCCTACCCGGACTACGTCCCGGCCACGCTGGCCATGCGGCCCGGCGAACGCCAGCTCTGGCGCGTGCTCAACGCCACGTCCGTCACCTACCTGAACCTCGCGCTGCTCTACCAGCGGGGCCACAAGACGCGCGAGCAGTGGTTCGGCGTGGTCGCCATCGATGGCGTGCCCCTTCATGCGGGCGCCGGCCCGGGCCAGGGCACGCAATGGCGCAACAGCATCGTCGTGCCGCCGGGCGCGCGCGTCGAGTTCATCGCCATCGCGCCCCCGGCCGGCGAGTCGGCGGTGCTCGTGACGCGCAGCGTCGACACCGGCCAGGGCGGCGAGAACGACCCCAACCGCGTGCTCGTGTCGGTGACGCCGCAGGCCGGCGCGCCCGAGCCGCGCTCGCTGCTGCCCGCCGCACCGGTGCCGCTGCCCGCGCCGGTGCGGCCCTGGATCGGCACGGTCGCACCGGTGCGCGTGCGCAGGCTCTATTTTTCCGAGGATCCGCCCGATCCGCGGCATCCCGAAGCGCCGACGAAGTTCTACCTCACGGTAGAGGGCCAGACGCCGGCTGCCTACGACCCGGCCGCGACCGAACCGAACATCGTCGTGCGCCAGGGCGAGGTCGAGGACTGGATCATCGAGAACCGCTCGCCCGAGCTGCACGACTTCCACATCCACCAGATCCATTTCCAGCTGGTCGACTGGATGGGTTTTGCGGTCAACGAACCGTTCGTGCGCGATACGGTCAGCGTTCCCTACCACGACCCGTCCATGGCCAAGTACCCCAGCGTGCGCCTGCGCATGGATTTTCGCGACCCCGATACGGTCGGCACCTTCGTCTACCACTGCCACCTGCTCGACCACGAGGACGCCGGCATGATGGGCGTGATCCGCGTCGAGCCGGTCGCGTCCTCGGTCGCGTCGCCGGTCGCGCGCCGGCCCGCGGCGTCCGGAGCGGCCCTGGCCACCACGCACGGGGTGCAGAGCCCGGCGGCGGCCAGGTCCGACCTGTGCAGCGCGCGCACGGCCGCGCTGCTCGGGCGCTGAAGCGCGACGCGCTGCAGCAAAAGCGCCCCCGTTTGCACCAAAGACCCTGACGCGGTCACGGTGCGTTCACGAACGCTCGTTAGCGTCGTGGTGTTGTCCAAGGCGGCGCGCTGACCCTCGGGGGCCGGCACGCTGCCGCTCGACCTGTCCCTCGTCCGGATTCCCCCGATGTCCTCGGAGCCACCCAAAATGATGATGAAAAATCCCCTTGCAAGCACGATCGCCGGCCTCTTTGCCGCGACCATCGCCACCAGTGCCATGGCCGTCGAAGGACCGGTGCCTCGCGGCATCCCCGCCCTGGACCACGTCTTCGTCATCATGATGGAGAACCACTCGTTCGACCAGGTGGTCGGCAATCCGGCGATGCCGTTCATCAACGATCTGATCACGAACCGGCGGGTGAACTTGGCGACCAACTACTTTGCGGTGGGCCACCCCAGCCTGACCAACTATCTGGAGATCGTGGGCGGATCCAACTTCGGTGTCCGCAGCGACAATCCGCCCGACTGGCATGACCTGAGCTGCTCGCCCAACCTCGCCACCGGCACGACCAACGCCGACGACGACAGTGGCACGGCGGCGGTGCCGCCCGACGTCGCCCTCGACCCGAGCTCGACCGTGTGCCCGATCTCCGGTACCGGAACCGAAGCGCTGACGCCGGCGGTCGACACCTGGAACGAGACCAATCCGCCGGTGTTCAACTTCCTGGCCAACATCGACGGCGTGCGCTCGGTGCCCACCGGGGTGCGGATCGACGGCAAGACGATCGGCGACCAGCTCGTCCGGGCCGGCAAGACCTGGAAGACCTACCAGGAGAACCTGCCCATCACCGGTGCCGACCTGATCGACACCAGCAACGGCACGGCGACCAACCTGACCACCTTCGACAGCAACGCACCGCTGTCGGCCACCAACCTGCCGCCGCTGACCTCCGGCAGCCTGCTGGCGGCCTACGCCGTCAAGCACAACCCGTTCGCCTACTTCCGCAGCGTGCAGGAAGGCACCGGCGACAACAGCCTGAAGAGCATGGTAGGTTTCGAGGGCGCGCGCGGCCTGTTCGCGGACCTGGCCACCGGCCACGTGCCGTCCTTCTCCTACATCGTCCCGAACCAGTGCGACGACCAGCACGGGCGTGGCAACGGCGACGCCTTCTGCCAGTACGACCAGGGCGTCACGGTCACCATCCAGGGCACGGCGTACACGGGCAACACCTTCGGCACCCAGGCGGGCCTGAACCCGGGCCTGTCCGCCCAGGCCGACACCACGCTGCAACGCCTCGTCACCGGCATCAAGAGCTCGCCGGCATGGCGCGAGGGCCGCAACGCGATCGTCGTGGTCTGGGACGAGAACGACTACAGCGGGGCCGCCAGCGCGCTGCCGGCCGGCACCCTGTTCCCGCCGCCCAACCAGAACCGGGTCGTGCTCACGGTGGAGACCAACGTCGGCGCGCATGGCGTGCAGAGCGCCAATTACTACGACAGCTTCTCCCTGCTGCGCTCGCTCGAGGGCGGCTTTCGCCTGCCCTGCCTGAACCACGCCTGCGACCCGGGCGTGGAGGCGATGTCCGACCTGTTCGGGGGCTGATGCGACGGGCCCCGGCCGCTCGGGCGCGGGGCCCCTTTCCCTCTCGCCGACGGGATGGCCGGCCTCCCGTCCAGATCTACCACCTCGTCCTACCGGGCCCAGGGCGGCCCGGAACTGGCCGTGCTGCGCGAATCGGACCAGTCAGATACCTGCGCGAAGAGCGCATGGGATGGATCCTCGGTTCCTACGAGGCGGGCGCGCCGGCGCGCTTTGCCGACGGCGTGCCCGACTGGTTCGGCAAGAGCCTGTTCGAGGGCGACCTCGACCGCCTGCTGCCGCACATGGAGGCGGCGATGCGGCGCGTTCCGGCCCTGGAGCACTGCGCCCTGCCCCTCGGCGAGCGCCACCGACTACCAGGGCTCTGCGCTGCAGCGCGCGGGATTCTCGGTGCTGAACGCGCGCATCGGCGCCGACTGGGGACCGTCCGAGCTCGCGCTGTACGGGCAGAACCTCCTCAACGCGCGGCCCAACCTGGGCGACTTCAATCCGGAGTCCTACGCCAAGCACAGCACCGACCCGGCCCAGTTCGCCACCGGCCATGGCGCCGGCTACATCGTCCCGCGCGTCGCCACGCTGCGCCCCTTTGCGATGGGCCTGGTGTACCGCTACCGCTTCTGAGGACGGCGCCAGGCCCCGCTACACCGCGGCAGGGCTGGCCGCGATCTCGACCTTCATCCGCGCATATTCCTGCTGCGATACCTCGCCCTGGGCATAGCGCTCGTTGAGGATGTCCAGGGCCTCCTTGCGCGGCGGCGTGTCGAACTTGCGGTGCACGCGGTAGGTGTAGCCCCAGTTGCCGAAGCTCGAGAACATAAGGATGACGAATCCCAGCCAGAGGAACCACACCCAGCCGAAACCGCCGTCGCTCCAGTACGAATTGAACACTTGATTCTCCCTTGCCTGCATGGCCGCCGGGCTCCGCCCGGCAGGGCACCGGTGTCCCGTCCCGGACCCACCTGCACCAGCGACGATCATCGGCCTGCGCGCAGCCGGAGTCTGTACGTTGAAAGACCGAGCCCGCCTGGCCACGGCGCCAGCCCACGCGGGCCTGCGCATGCCCGCGTGGGCTGGCGCACAGAGCCGCGGGCCCGGGAGGTCCACCCTGGGTCGGGCGTACATCCCGGTACGGTCCGCCGTGGCCGGGTGCAGCGCGGCGCACGCTGCCATCCGGCGTCGAGCGTCATTGCCGACGTATCGCCCCCGGGCGAGGAAGGATTTACATGAAGACCAATGCGCAACTCAAGAGCGACGTGAATGCCGAACTGCTGTGGGAACCGGCGGTCGATGCCAATGACATCGTCGTCACTGTCGACAACGGCATCGTGACGCTGACCGGATCGGTTCCCCATTACGCGGCCAAGTGGGCGGCCGAGCGCGCCGTCCAGCGCGTCCAGGGCGTCAGGGGCATCGCCGAGGAACTCGACGTCAATCGCGTCGGCATCCACGATCGCAAGGACACCGACATCGCCAAGACCGCCGCCAACGTGCTCTCCTGGCACGTGTGGGTCCCGAGCACGGTGCAGGTGAAGGTCGAGTCCGGCCTCGTCACGCTGAGCGGCAAGGTGAGCTGGGAGTTCGAGCGCAATGCGGCCGAACAGGCCGTGCGCTACCTCTCCGGGGTGATCGGCGTGGACAACGATATCGAGCTCAAGCCCGCCGTCCAGCCGGTGGCGGTCAAGGACGCCATCGAGGGCGCGCTCGAGCGCGATGCCGAGATCGACGCGCAGAACATCGACGTATCCGCGCGCGGCGGCAAGGTGACGCTGTCGGGCACCGCGCGCTCCTGGAACCAACGCCAGGAGGCCGGCGTCGCGGCCTGGAACGCGCCGGGCGTGACTGAAGTACAAAACGACCTCGAGGTCGCGTACTAGCGCGCTACGCGCTACGCGCATGCCGGGGCGCCGCGCAGGTCGGCGATCGCCCCGGCGTTACGCGCTCGGCAAGGGAATGGGCGCCGCAGGCGCCGGCGCATGCGAATCAAACGCGGGCGTTCATTGCCGTTGATAGGCGCCGCGATCGTAACCGTTCGATCCTGGACGCGGGTTGCCGGCGAAGTCGGTCGAGGGCGCCAGGTAGGAAGTGCCGGAGCCCGCGGCCGGGCTCGCCGGCAGGACGGTGAGCAGCACATTCGACGGATTGGCATCGGCGGGGTCGACGTAGAGCGGATCGGCCGACAGATCGTGGGGGCCGCTGCTGGCGCCGGTGTTGGCTCCGTTGTAGTAGAGGTTGTAATCGACGAGTATCGAAGATGTGCTCGCCGGATCCACGGCGAGCGGATTTTGCCCGTTGGCGCAATAGAAGATGTTGTTCACGATGTTCACATCGGACGCTTCGTTCACGTTCATCTCGCCGCGCCCGCTCAGAACGGGCGTTTCCACGTTCTGGTAACTCGAATTGTTGACGACATCCACGTGGTCGCTCTCGAATACCTCGACGGCCGAGCTGCTGTTGGCGTAGATCACGTTGTTGGCGATCAGCGTCCGCCCGGTATAGGGACTGAGCGCGATGCTGGACTGATACGCCGAGTTGCGCGTGGAATCGACGATGATCCCTTCGCCATCGGTGATCGCCCCGGCCGCCGCCCAGGGAACGAACTCCTGGTTGCCGTAGATCCGGTTGCCGGTAACGATCATCTTGTACCCGGTGTAGCTGTCGGAGTTCCAGTTCTCCCAGGTGGAAATGGCGCTGTTCCCGTAGATGTCGTACCAGGCCGAGTTGTAGACCGTGTTGCCGGCGATGGTCACATAGTCTGACCAGGCCGTGGCGATACCCGCGCCGCCGCATTCGCTCACGATATTGTTCACGATCCTCAAGTGATTGGGCCGCTGGGTCGCGGTGCCTTGACGCCCGTCGGAAAAAACGCAGTTGCCGTTGTAGGCGGGGTCGGGATTCGTGGTCGATTGCGCCTGCGCCGCCGCAAGGCTCACATTGGCGTTGTTCCCCACGATCGTGAAGCCGTTCACCTCTATGTAGGCTGCCGTAGGCTCGAACAGGATGCCTTGCCATCCGTTGAAGGAAATGAGCGGCGTTTGCCCCGGGTATGCCTTGTACGTGATCCAGCCATCGGCGGTGCCGGGTGTGGAGATGCTCAGTACGGCGCAGCCCGGGCAGTCGTTCGTGTAGGTGCCGTTCATCACATAGACGGTGTCTCCCGGCTGCGTCACGGCGGCTGCATGTTGCAGGGTGAGAAATGCAGTGGCCGTGGACCCCCCGTCATTCGCGTCGCTGCCGGAGCCGCTGACATAGTAGGCATGGCCGGCCACCGGCACCGCGGT
>Ga0116229_10006135_pt1 | contig 19436 bp, 17 predicted proteins | sample S1TSphgellanicum_3_FD_87313 | JGI IMG/M metagenome (GOLD analysis project Ga0116229, IMG submission 87313) | Host-associated microbial communities from peat moss isolated from Minnesota, USA - S1T2_Fc - Sphagnum magellanicum MG | ecosystem: Host-associated > Plants > Peat moss > Unclassified... | reverse complement strand
ATGCGCCGTTCGACCTCGAGCGGCTCGCCGGCATTCGTCCCGAGACGTACGACGAGCTGCGCTTCGTCTTGAGCCCGTCGCTGCGCCTGTTCACCGCAGACATCCCCGCGCTCGAGGTGTGGCGCGCGAACGTCGAGAGTGCCGCCCTACCCCCGCCCATCGATCTCGATGCCGGTCCCGATCGCCTGGCCATCACGCGCACGCGACGACGACAAGAATTTCATCGGCTCGGACCCGGCGAGCAGAGGTTCGTCGAGTGCCTGCAGCGAGGTCTATCCCTGGCCGCGGCGCTCGCGGCGGCGAGCGCCGTCGAGGCGGCTTTCGAGCCAGAGAGCTGCCTGCCGCGACTCGTGGCGATCGAGGCCATCGTCGACTTCCAGGGGTCCTAAGATCAATGCTTTTGTTCGGCCGCCCATTTCTCGACGACGGCCAGGGTGTTCTCGACGTGCTTGTCGGGACTCAAGGCCGTGTACTCGTACAGGATCTTGCCGTCCGGTGCGATCACGTACGAGGTGCGATCGGCATACTCGGGCTTGACCCATAGCACGGCATCGTAGGCCTTGGTGATGCTCTGATCGGCATCGGAAGCGACCGCAAACTTGTTGCGGCATTCACTGACCGAAAATTTGTTGAGCGTGTCGATCGGATCGTGCGACACACCGATCACGGTCGCGCCCAAGGCCTTGAATTTCTCCGTGGCCTCCGCGAATTCATGCGCCTCGACGGTGCAACCCGGCGTGAACGCCGCGGGATAGAAATACAGCACGACGGGACCGCTCTTGAGCGCATCGGCGAGCGAGAACGTGAACGGTTTGCCGGCGAGCGTCGCCTGGGTCGTGAACACCGGCGCCTGCGTGCCGGGCTTCAACTTGGCATACAGCGGCGCGGCGAGCGTCAGCCCGGCGACGGCCACGACGAGGGCCGGGACGATGGCCCGGACGTTGGCCCGGACGATGGCCCGGACAATGGCGATAGGGCGTTTCATGAGCGTGTCCTCATCCGGCTGGAAACTTCAGCAGGCGCATTGTCCGCCGAACTTCCCGGGCTATCAAGAAGCCTCCCGCGGCACGACCTCGCCGCGATCGGCAACACCCACGTCAGCCGAGTTGCGCCCGCAGTGCGGCACACACCCGATCGACGTCCTCGTCCTGCATCGCCGGAAACAGCGGCAGCGTGACGGTCTCCCGGCCGACGCGGGCGGCGACCGGATAATCCCGTTCCGCCCGATAACCCTGTTCACGGTACCAGGTCAGTCCCGGGATGCAGGGATAATGCACGCCGATGCCGATGCCGCGCTCCGCCATGGCCGCTTGAAAATCGGGCCGCGAGATGCCGCGCGACCTGAAATCGATGAGCACCGTGAACATGTGCCAGCTATGCCCCGCGTCGCCGCGCGCCGGCAGCACCACGGCCGGATAATCGCCCAGAGCGTCGAAGTAGCGCGAGGCGAGGGCACGCCGCCGCGCGTTGAAACCCTCGAGCCGTTTGAGCTGATCGATGCCGATCTGGGCGGCAACGTCCGAAAGATTGCTCTTCGAGGCGGGAAACATCACGTCGATCTCACCGTCGGCCGTCCGCTTGATGCCGTGAAAGCGATGCTGTTCGATCAACGCGGCTTCAGAAGGATCCGCGGTCGCGATCGCGCCGCCTTCGATCGAGGTCATGTTCTTGTTCGGGTGGAAGCTGAACACCACGAGATCGCCGACGCTGCCGATCAGATCGCCACGATAGCGCGAGCCGATCGCGTGCGCCGCGTCCTCGACGACGCGCAAACCCTGCGCGCGCGCGAACGCATACAGCGCGTCCTGGTCGACGGGCAGTCCGGAGAAATGCACGGGCATGATCGCGCGGGTACGCGCGCTCAGCGCCCGCGGCACCTGTTCCATGTCGATGTTGCGTGTGAGCAGGTCGATGTCGACGAACACCGGCTTCGCGCCGAGTCGCGCGATCACGTTGGCGCTGGCCGCAAAACTCATGGCCGGCACGATCACCTCGTCGCCGGCGCGCACCCCGGCCACCGCGAGGGCTATTTCCAAACCCTCCGTCGCGGACGTCATCACGCGCAGGTGGCGGCCGCCGCCGACGTAGGCGGCGAGCGCGGCCTCGAACTCGCGAACCTTGGGACCGCTCGCGAGCTGCCCGGAGCGCAGCACGGCGGCGACGGCCGCGATGCTGTCCGCGTCGATGTCCGGACGCGTGAACGGCAGGAAGGGTTTCATACCGGACTCCGCGACACCAGGACGACGCCGACGCAGATCAGCGCGATCCCGACAGCCTTGGTCGGCGAGAGGATCTCGCCGAGCCACAGCACCGAGACGGCGGCGACCACGACGTAACCGATCGACAGCATGGGATAGGCGACGCTCACGGGCGCCTTGGACAACGCGGCGAGCCAGACGCACAGGCTCGTCCCGTAGCAGACCATGCCGACCCAGAACGGCACGCTCTTGGCGAGCGCGAGCACGCTGCCCTGCAGCGTCTCCATGCCGAAGTTCGAGTACTGCGCGAGCGGGCGGACCGCCAGCTTGAGCAGCAGCTGCGCGACGGCGTTCAAGCCGACGCCGCACAGGATCAGACACCAGACCACCCAGCTCACGAGCGCACGACCAGGATGCGATGCACGTCGTGCGCGACGATGCGCATCGGCACGCCCCGCTTCTGCAATTCATCGAACATATCACTCTCCATCACTGCGAATGCCTTGCCGCCCGCCGTCCAACGCGCGACGAACTCGTCGACCGAGAGCGTCGCCGCGGGCGGCGCATGGCGGAGGCCGAAATCCAGTTCGCCGCGGTAGGCGACGAGGCTCACCGTGCGGGCGAGGTAAAACGGCACGGTCTGATCATAGGTGGCGACGCTGTACATCGGCACCGACCGTTCCTGCAACGGGATCGCCGCGGCGAGGCTGGCCCCAGAATACACCGGCGCGACGAGCGCCGCCGCCCGCATGAGGAGCAGCACCGCCAAACAGCCGCCGGCGCCGAGCACCGCGCCGGCGGCCGACGCGGGGCGCGCGCGGGTCGCGAGCGCCCAGCCGGCCGAGGCGCCGAGCACGGCCACGATGGGCCAGAGGGGACCCGCCAGTTGGGCGAAGTACCCGCTGCGGTCCGAGGGGGGCAACCCATGCGGTAAGACCAGCGCCGCGGCGGCGAGCACGGCGGCGAGGCCCAGCATCACGAGCGCCGCGAGGGTAAGATCGCGCCGCCAGGCGCCGGCGGGAGAGGCGGCCACGAGCAACGCGAGGGCCGGCCAGGCCGGCAGTACGTAGGGAATCAGCTTCGACTGCGACAGCGAGAAGAACCCGCAGACGAAGACCACCCAGACCCATAGGAACACGGCCGGATCGAAGGCGCGCGCGGCCGTGCCGCGGCGCCAGCCCGTCGAAAGCACGCGCACGACCGCGCAGCTCCAGGGAAGGGTGCCGGCGAGCAGCACGGCACCGAAAAACCACCAGGGCTCGCCGCGATCCGCGATGGCCGTGAAATACCGCAAGGCGTGCTCGCGCACGAAGAAGAACCCGAGAAACTCCGGCAGCCGTTCGGCCGCGAGCCAGAACCACGGCACGCACAGCAGCGCGAACAAGGGCAAGCCGAGTTGCACCGACAGGCGCCGCCAGGGCGCCCAATCGCGCGTGAGCAGCGAATACAGCAGCAGCACCGCCACCGGAATCGCCGCCGCCACGAGGCCCTTGGTGAGCACACCGGCGGCGGTCGCGGCCCAGGCGGTCAGCATCCACGGGAGCGGCGCCGCGGTGCGCTGGGCCTGCAGGAAGGCGGCGAGCGCCGTGGTCATACAGAAGCACAGCGTCATGTCGAGGGTCAGCAGCTGACCCATGAGCGGGAACAAGGGGAGGCTCGCGAGCACGGCGGCCGCGCGCCAGGCCCGCTGCCGACCCCAGAGTCGGTCCGCCAGCATGAAGGTCACGAGCAGGCACGCGAGCGCCGCGAGCGCCGGACAGAGGCGCGCCGCGAGCGGACCTGCGCCCATGACCCGGTAGAACGCGGCCGTGACCCAGTATTGCAGCGGCGGCTTCTCGATGTAGACGAGCCCGTCGAGATGCGGAATCACGAAGTCGCCGGACGCGAGCATTTCGCGCGGGATCTCGGCATAGCGGCCCTCGTCGGGATTGAACAGCGGCCGTACCGGCAGGACCGCGAGCCAGACCGCGGCAACGATTGCCGCGAGTACCCCGCAGGCCATGCGTTCAGAGAGCGGCGCCGCCGCCGCGCCGATCACGCCGCGACTGCCCGCGCCGAGCCCTGCAGCGCAAGCACACCCGAACGGCCGGGGAACGGCCCCATCACCACGGGCAGTGACGGCAGCGCGGCGCGCCTCACCTGCTCGTGCAGCGTCGCCATTCGGGCGAGCACCGCACCGGCATCGCGCCAGCGGATCAGCAGATCCTCGAACGCGTCGATCAGCAGCAAGCCCTCGAGTTCCGCATGCAGGGTGAACACCTGCTGCGCGACCGCTGCGGTGGCCGCGGCGGCCGACGAGCGCGCGAACAGCGCAGCGCTCAAGGACGTCTCGTCGATGCCGTCGACTCCGAGCACTTCGTCGAAGGTCGGCAGCGTCGTCGGCAGCTGGACGCAGGGGCTGGTGGCACCGTCCACGACGGGCAGAAACGGCGAGTGGCCGCGCGTGTCGCTCGCGAACTTCATGCCGAACTCGCGCTCGAGCCCGAGCGCAGAGTCGTTGATCTGCCAGCCGGCCGCGGCATGCGAGTCCGGGGGAAAGCCGAACACCGCCTCGAAGGCCCGTACCCCGCGCTCGAACTCGCGGCGCGTCCAGTCGGCCGGGGCGGCCGCGACGTGGTCCTGCCAGCGGACATGGTCGTAGGTATGCAGTCCGACCTCGAAGCCCGCGTCGTGCACGGCGCGCATGTCGGCGGCGGCGGCACGACCGATGTCCGGTCCCGGCAGCAAGACGCCGTACAGCAGGGTTTTCAATCCATAGTGTTTGAGCACCGAGGTGCGCGCGACCTTCTGGAAGAACCCGGGACGGAACACGCGGCGCAGTGCCCGGCCGGTGTGGTCCGGCCCGACGGAGAAATAGAACGTCGCATCCACGCGGTGTTTCTTGAACAGGGCGGCGAGCCGCGGCACGCCCTCCCGCGTCCCGCGCAGCGTGTCGACATCGACCTTCAAGCCGATGCGGCAGCCATCAAGCATCTTTCGACAACAGCGCCGACGCGGACGGCAGACTCTGTGCGTAAGAATCGAAGATCGCCGACAGCGCGGCGCGCATGTCGGTCTTCGGCGTCCAGCCGAGCTCGGCCGTGGTGTTCTTGATCGACGGCAGACGCGCCGGAATGTCGGCATAGCCCTTGCCGTAGTAGTCGAGCGCGGAGACCTCGATGAGCTTCGTGTTGCGCGCGGTCGGCGCATACTCGGGTCGCGACAGCGCGATCTCGAGCATCATTTCGGCGAGCTTGCGGATCGAGTACAGATTGGTCGGATTGCCGATGTTGTAGATCTTGCCGTCGGCGATCCCGCCCGGGTTGTCGATGACGCGCGTCAGGCAATCGACCGCATCGTCGATGTAGGTGAACGCCCGTGTCTGATTGCCGCCGTCGACGAGTTTGATCGGCTCACCGCGCACGATGTGGCCGAGAAACTGCGTGAGCACCCGCGAGCTGCCCTCCTTCGGATCGTCCATGCTGTCGAGGCCCGATCCGATCCAATTGAACGGACGGAACAGCGTGAACTTCAGTCCTTGTTCGCCATAGGCCCAGATGATGCGGTCGAGCAGCTGTTTGACGCAGGAGTAGATCCAGCGCTGTTTGTGGATGGGACCCAGCACGAGTTCGGAGGTGTCCGAATCGAACTCCGCGTCGCGGCAGGCGCCGTAGACCTCGGAGGTCGAGGGAAACACGACGCGTTTATGGTACTTGACGCAGTGGCGGATGATCGGCAGGTTCGCCTCGAAGTCGAGCTCGAACACCTTGAGCGGCGCGCGCACGTACGTCGCGGGCGTCGCGATCGCGACCAGCGGGAGGATCACGTCGCACTTGCGCACGTGGTATTCGACCCATTCGAGGTTGATCGTGATGTCGCCTTCGACGAAATGAAAACGCGGATTGCCGAGCAGCGTCGAGACGCGCTCGGACTGCAGATCCATGCCGTAGATGTTCCAATCCGTGTGCGCAAGGATGTATTTGCTCAAGTGATGGCCGATGAACCCATTGACGCCCAGGATGAGAATGTTTTTCACGATCGAATTCCTCGTTTGATCAGGACAAGCGCACCGGCTGCTGCGCCAGGACCTGCGGCGGCGCCGACGGCAGCACCGGGCCGGCGGCGGTTTCGAGCCTCAAGATCTCGAGCCGCAGCCCGTCGACGCAGTCCGCATACCAACTCCGCCCGGCGGCATAGAGACACGGTGCGAGGTCCGGCGTGCGCGCGGGACCGTCCACCCGGGTTGCCAGGACCGACAGCCTACACCCCCCGAGCTCGGTGAAGGCGCCCGGAAACGGCGGAGCCACGGCCCGCACGAGGTCGTGCACGGCCCGTGCCCCCTGGCGCCAGTCGATGCGGCCGTCCTCGGGACGGCGCCGGCCGAAATACGAGCCCTGAGACAGATCGAGCGGACGCGCCACCGCGGTGCCCGCCACGAGGGCCGGCAGTGCACGGGCGAGCACGCGCTCGGCCGCCCCGGCCACGGCGAGGGACACCTCGAGCGCCGTGTCGTTCTCGCCGATCGCCACCGATTCCTGGTCCACGAGCGCGCCGGCATCGGGCTTTTCGAGCATGTAGTGCAGGCTCGCGCCGGTGCTGCGCTCGCCGCGCAGAATCGCCCAGTGCACGGGTGCCCGGCCGCGATATTTCGGCAAGAGCGATCCGTGCATGTTCAAGGCGCCGCGGGCCGGAATCCCGAGCCAGGCCGCGTCGAGCAGGTACCGGTAATAGAACGAGAACAGGAAATCGGGCTCGAGGGCACGCGCGACGTCCTGCCATTCGGCCGTGTTCGGCGTCTCCGGCGTCACGACGCGGACCCCGCGCAGCGTGGCGAGTTCACTCACGCTGCCGAACCAGCGCGCCTCGGCGGGATCGTCGGCGTGGGTGAACACGAGCGGGACTTCCACGCCCTGCTCGAGGAGCACGCGCAGGCAGCGCACGCCGACCTCGCTGTAGGCGAAGACGACGGCACGCGTCATCGGATGCCGGCCTCGATGTCGATCGGCTCGACCGGTGCCGTTCGATCGGGCGCCGCGGTCCCCGCCGTCTCGTCGGCCTCGAGCACCGCCTCGACGAGGAAGCGCGGCCGTTCCCGCACCTGGGCATAGATGCGACCGACATATTCCCCGAGCAGGCCGATGCCGAACAGCGCGCAGCCGATCAGGAAGAAGACCACGCCGAACAGCGTGAAGAGCCCCTCGGCTTCCGGTCCGACGATGATCCGGCGCACGAACAGATAAATCACGAGCAGCGCCGAGAGCGTGGCGATGGCCATGCCGCCCATCGAGAAGAGCTGCAGCGGTACGACGGAGAATCCCGTGATCAAATCGAAGTTCAGGCGGATCAAGCTATACAGCGAATACTTGGACTGGCCCGCGTAGCGCTCCTCGTGTCCGATCGGCACCTCGATCGGACGCATCGCATACAGCGACGCCAAGGCCGGGATGAAGGTGTTGACCTCGCGGGTGTGATTGAGCGCGGTGACGACCGAGCGCGCATACCCGCGCATCATGCAGCCCTGGTCCGTGATGCGCACCGGCGTGATCTTCTCGCGCAGTTTGTTGATGGCCTTGGAGAACGCGCGCCGCCAGAGCACGTCCTGGCGCTGTTGCCGGATCGTGCCCACGTAGTCGTAGCCCGCCGCGAGCTTCTCGACGAGCACGCCGATCTGTTCGGGCGGGTTCTGCAGGTCGGCATCGAGCGTCACGATCCACTCGCCGCGCGCATACGAAAAACCCGCCATGATCGCCGAGTGCTGGCCGAAGTTCGCATGGAACAGCACGACCCGCGTCTGCTGCGGCCGGCGCTCGAACTGTTGGCGCAGCAGCGCGACCGAACGGTCGCGGCTGCCGTCGTTCACGAACACGCATTCGTAGCGGATATCGAGGGCGTCGAGCGCCGGATAGAGCCGCGCGAACAAGGTCGGCAGCACGAGTTCCTCGTTGTAGACCGGAATGACGACGCTGAGTTGTGGAGTCACGTTGAAGTCCCGGGAAGCGGGCTCGCGATCGAAGCCTCAGTGGTCCGCGGCGACGGCGCCCTGCGCGGTCAGAAGGTCGAGCAGCTCCTGCGTCTTGGCGCGCATCAGGGCATCGGAGCCGCGCGCCTCGACGTTGAGCCGCAGCAGCGGCTCGGTGTTGGAACTGCGCAGGTTGAAGCGCCACTCGGGGAATTCGAACGACAGGCCGTCGGTGCGATCGAGGAGGAGCGCCTCGGCGCCGTAGCGGGACTCGACCGCGGCGCTCGCCGCCCCGGCATCGGGCACCCGGTAGTTCAACTCGCCGCTCGCGGGAAACAGGCGCATGCGCTCGCCGACCAGCCGCGACAGGGGGATGCCGGACTCCGAGAGCAGCTGCGCCACGATGAGCCAGGGGATCATGCCGCTGTCGCAGTAGGCGAAGCGGCGGAAATAATGATGTGCGCTCATCTCGCCGCCATAGACGCCGTCGACCTCGCGCATGCGCTGTTTGATGAAGGCGTGACCGGATTTCGACAGCACGGTGCTGCCGCCGCTCGCCTTGACGACCTCGATCGTGTTCCAGGTCAGCCGGGGATCGTGCACGACCCTGCCGTTCGGTTCACCGCGCAGTAGCACCGAGGCCAGCAGGCCCACGATGTAGTAGCCCTCGATGAAGCCGCCGTGCTCGTCGAACAGGAAGCAGCGGTCGAAGTCCCCGTCCCAGGCAATGCCGAGGTCCGCGTGCGAGGCCCGGATGGCGGCGATCGTCGAGGCGCGGTTCTCCTCGATCATGGGATTCGGAATGCCGTTCGGAAAGTGCCCGTCCGGTTCGTGATGCACTTTGACGAAGCGAAACGGCAGATGCGGCTCGAGCCGGTCGACGACCAGGCCGGCGCCGCCGTTGCCGGCGTTGACCACGATCGTGAGCGGTCGCAGTTTCGAAAGATCCACGTAGGACAGAAGATGCGCGACATAGGCCTCGCTCGTGTCGATCGCATGCCGGATACCCTGCCGCGCCGGCGCCGGAAACTCGCCGAGTTCGGCGTAGCGGCGGATGTCCTTGAGTCCGTTGTCCGCACTGATGGGCTTCGACTGTTCGCGGACGAACTTCATGCCGTTGTAGTCCGCCGGGTTGTGGCTCGCGGTCACCATGATGCCGCCGTCGTAGCCGCCGTCGAAGGTCGCGAAATACACCCCCTCGGTGCCGCAGACGCCGATGTCGTAGACGTCGACCCCGCTCGTCGTCAAACCGCGGCACAGCGCGTCGCTGAGCGCCGCGCTCGAGAGCCGGATGTCGCGGCCCACGACGACGCGCCGTGGCGAGAGGAACTGCGCATACCCGCGGCCGACGCGGTAGGCCACGTCCTCGTTCAATTCGTCGGGAATCCGGCCCCGCAGATCGTAGGCCTTGAAACAGCGGATCGAGATGCTCACGTGTTCGTGCCCTGACGGCCGTAGTTGTCCTCGAAGCGCACGATGTCGTCCTCGCCGAGATACGAGCCGGATTGCACCTCGATCAGGTGCAGATGCACCTTGCCCGGGTTCTCGATCCGGTGCGTCGCGCCGATCGGGATGAAGGTCGACTCGTTCTCGGACAGCAGGAAGGTCTTCTCGCCACAGGTGATCCGCGCCGTGCCCGACACCACGATCCAATGTTCGGCACGGTGATGGTGCATCTGCAGCGACAGCACACCGCCCGGTTTCACCGACAAGCGCTTGACCTGGAAGCGCTCGCCCGAGTCGATGCTGTCGTAGCTGCCCCAGGGCCGAAACACCTCCCGGTGCAGGGCCGATTCGCTGCGGCCCGACTTGCGGATCTGGGCCACGAGTTCCTTGACGTCCTGGACCCGACCCTTCGGCGCGACCAGCACCGCGTCCTTGGTCTCGACGACGATGTGATCGTCCATGCCGACCGTCGCGACCAGGCGGCTGGTCGAATGCACGTAGCAATCGTGGGTGTCGTGCACGAGCACGTCGCCCTGCAGGACGTTGCCCTCGGCATCCGGCGACAGGGCATCGAACAGCGAGGACCAGGAGCCGACGTCGCTCCAGCCGGCATCGAGCGGTACCACGACCGCGTCCTTGGTCCTTTCCATGACCGCATAGTCGATCGACTCGGAACGGCACTTCGCGAAGGCCGCGGCGTCGATGCGCACGAAGTCGAGATCGGTCTTGGCCGCCCGATACGCGGCGCTCGTCGCCTCGAGAATATCGGGGGCGAACTTGCGCAGTTCCTCGAGATAGCGCGCGGCCGTGAACACGAACATGCCGCTGTTCCAGTAATAATCCCCCGACGCCACGAACTCGACGGCGACCTCGAGCAGCGGTTTCTCGATGAACTGCGCGACCGGATAGGTCGGGCCCGGCCCCTCGTCGCGGCGGATGTATCCGTAACCGGTTTCCGGCGCATGGGCGATGATGCCGAAGGTGACGAGCTTGCCGGTCGCGGCCGCTTGGATCGCCGCCTCCGCGGCGCGTCGAAACGCCTTTGCGTCGCGGATCACGTGGTCGGCCGGCGCCACGATCAGGGTCGCATCGGGGTCGAGATCCGCGGCCTTCAGGGCGGCGAGCGCCACGGCCGGGGCCGTGTTGCGGCCCTTCGGCTCGAGCAGGATCGCGGACGGCACGATGCCGATCGCCCGGACCTGCTCGGCGACCGTGAAGCGGTGCGCCTCGTTGCACACGATCACGGGCGCCTCGGCGTGCGCGAGGCCGGCGAGACGCGACGCCGTCTCCTGGAGCATCGTGTTCTTGCTCGTCAGGGCCAGCAGCTGCTTCGGGAACATCTCGCGGGACAGCGGCCACAGTCGCGTGCCCGCACCCCCCGACAAAATGACCGGTATCAGTTTTGACACAATACGCTAACCCGCTGCTTTGCCGCGACCGATCGCATAATAGCTGAAGCCGTGCCGCACCATCCCCGCCGGATCATAAAGATTCCGGCCGTCGAAGACGACCGGCGACTTGAGCGCCTTTTTCAATTCGTCGAAATCGGGACTGCGAAATTCCTGCCATTCCGTGACGATGGCGAGTGCATCGGCGCCCACGATCGCTTCCGCGCCCGTGCGGCACAAGGTCAAATCCGCCCGGTCGCCGTAAAGCCGCCGCGCTTCCGGCATGGCGACCGGGTCGTAGGCCCGCACGCTCGCACCGGCACCCCACAGGGCCTCGATGAGCACCCGGCTCGGCGCCTCGCGCATGTCGTCGGTGTTCGGCTTGAACGCGAGCCCCCAGACCGCGATCACCCGCCCTTCGAGAGTGCCGAAGTGAGCGCGGATCTTCGCGAAGAGCACGCGCTTCTGGCGCGCGTTCACGGCCTCGACCGCGGCGAGAATGTCGGCGTCGTAACCGACCTCGGCGGCCGAGCGCGACAGCGCCTGGACGTCCTTGGGAAAACAGGATCCGCCGTAACCCACGCCGGGATAGATGAACGAGTAGCCGATGCGCGGATCGGAGCCGATGCCGAGGCGGACCTGCTCGATGTCGGCGCCGACGTGCTCGGCGACGTTCGCCAATTCGTTCATGAAGCTGATCTTGGTCGCGAGCATGGCGTTTGCCGCGTACTTGGTGAGTTCGGCCGAGCGGATGTCCATGACGATCATGCGATCGCGGTTGCGCGTGAAGGGATCGTACAGGGAGCGCATGAGATCCGCGGCGCGCACGCTGTCGGTGCCGACGACGACGCGGTCGGGTTTGACGAAGTCCGCGATCGCGGCCCCCTCCTTCAAGAACTCGGGATTCGACACCGTGTCGTAGTCGATGACCGCACCCCGTGCCCGCAAAGCTTCGGCGACGACGGCGCGAACCTTGTCGGCGGTTCCCACCGGCACCGTGGATTTCGTGATCACGACCTTGTAGTCGTCCATGTGCGTCCCGATCGTGCGCGCGACGGCGAGCACGAAGGACAGATCCGCGGAACCGTCCTCGTCCGGCGGCGTGCCGACCGCGATGAGCTGGAAGAGTCCGTGCGCGACGCCGTCGGCGGCATCGGTCGTGAACCGCAGGCGCCCTTTCTCGACGTTGCGCTTCACCACCCCGTCGAGACCCGGTTCGTGAATCGGGATCTCGCCGCGCTTCAACAGGTCGATCTTGCGCGCGTCGATGTCGACGCAGACCACGTGATTGCCGACGTCGGCGAGACAGGCCCCCGTGACGAGACCGACGTAGCCGGAGCCGAAGATCGTGATTTTCACGTGGCGCCGGCGCGGCCGTCGAGCGGCGCGGTGCTCACCACGGTTCCGCCAGCAGTTTCCTTTCCCAGGCGAGGGAACTCGCGACGATCGCGGCGAGATCGTCGTGGCGCGGGTGCCACCCGAGTTCGGCGCGGATGCGGTCGGCCTTGGCGACGAGATAGGGGGGATCGCCCGCGCGACGCGCCTCCTCCTTGACGACGAGGGGCTTGCCGCCGATCGACTCGACCATGCGCAGCACCTCGCGCACCGAGTAGCCATGGCCGTAGCCGACGTTGAGCGTCACCGACGCTCCGCCGTTGCGCAGATAGGTCAGGGCGTTCAGATGCGCCGCGGCAAGATCGACCACGTGCAGATAGTCGCGCACACCCGTCCCGTCCGGCGTGGGGTAATCCGACCCGAACACCGACACATGCGGGCGCTTGCCGACCATCGCCTCACAGGCCACCTTGGTGAGCAGGGTCGCGCCGGGGGTCGCCTGCCCGATCCGGCCGCCGGGATCGGAGCCGGCCACGTTGAAGTAGCGCAGCGCCACATAGCGCAGCGGGTTGACCGCGGCGACGTCGCGCAGCATCCACTCGCTCATGAGCTTGGAGGTACCGTAGGCGTTGATCGGCGCGGTCGGCGAGGCCTCGCTCGCATAGCCCTCGGCGGGCATGCCGTAGACCGCCGCGGTCGACGAGAAGACGACGTGCTTGACCTTGTGCTCGAGGCAGGCCTGGAGGAGCGAGCGCGTCGAGCACGTGTTGTTGCCGTAATACTTGAGCGGATGCGACACCGACTCCGGCACGATCGTATGCGCCGCGAAATGCATGACCGTGTCCACGGCATGCTCGGCGAGGATGCGCGACACCAGCGCATAATCGCCGACGTCGCCGACGATCAGTTCCCCGCTCGTGACGGCCTGGCGGAAACCCTTCGTGAGATTGTCGAGGACGACGACCCGCTCGCCGGCTGCACCCAACTGGCTGACCACGTGGCTCCCGATGTAGCCGGCGCCCCCCGTGACCAAGATCCCTGACTGTGACAAATCAACCGCCTGTTACGCAGCCAACACAGTCCCTAAGCTTGCCACAACCGACCGACGCTGTCGGCGAATCAATAGGCGCCGATGCTGGCGATGACGGCCGGGAGGGTGCGCAGCAATATGTAAAGATCGAGAGCGAGACTGCGCGAACGGACGTAACAGACATCCAAGGCGACGCGGCGACGATAGGCCAGATCGTTGCGGCCCGAGACCTGCCACAGTCCGGTCAGCCCGGGCACCGCGGACAAATAGACCGACACCTTGGTCCGATACAACAGACGCAATTCATCGGGCACGACCGGTCGGGGACCGACCAAACTCATGTCACCGCGCAGCACATTCCAGAGCTGCGGCAGTTCATCGAGACTCGTGCGACGCAGAAAACGCCCGACGCGCGTGATGCGCGGGTCGTAGCGCAACTTGTGGCATCGCAGCCATTCTTCCCGCGCGGTCCGATCGCTCGCGAGCAGTTTCTGAAGCACCTCGTCGGCGTTGCAGACCATCGTGCGGAACTTCCAACAATCGAAAAACTGGCCGTTCTTGCCGACCCGCCGATGTCGAAAGAACGGCTCCTGGCCCGAGGCGAGAATGCCGGCGACGATCAACAGAATTAGTGGCGAAAGTACAACAATAATCGATCCGGCACCGACGACATCGACCAGCCGCTTGAAAAAATGGTAGACCGGATGGGTGTCCGCGACAGGTCGGACGAAGCGCGAAAAGTCGGGTCGGGTGCTCGACCGGCGTTCCACCGACACGACGTACAAGCCCGCCTGATTCGCGGCCGGCAGGCGTTTGGCCGGAGCGACGAAGCCGGTGGAGGGTTCTATCTTCTCGAAGGTCGTTGCATCACTGTCCTGGGGTACTTCAAGCTTCTTCGGGAGGCCGGCGTAGCCTTTGAGCATTACTTCGATCCTTGTTTATTGATCCTGAACTCTGAGGTACCGCTGCAGGCCATCAGGTTTTCCCGGCTTTTCGATCATATCTAACAAAATACGCTTGCACCACCCGGACTTCGAGCAAAGCTGTCGAAAAAAAACTACATACGGTCTAACGCCGCATTTTCCGTCGCGTTGACGAATGCTTTTCAATTCAACTCAATTCGCCGGCGCAGTCAAATAAAAATTGGTTAATTAGTGCCTGTTATTTGTAGGAGTTTGTAAAGCCCCCGGCCGCTGCGGCGCCGCGCTTGACGCGGCCGCACCGGCTGACGTGTACTGGCGCGCCGCTCCTGGCCCGACCCCTCCTTATATGTCTCGACCTCACGTGTTGGTGTTGCTGGCGGCCTACAATGGCGAACCATGGATCACGCAACAGATCGAGACGATCCGCCGTCAGTCGGCCGTGACCATCGACCTCATCGTGCGGGACGACGCCTCGACGGACGGCACGGCCGCGGCGGTATCGCGCCTCGCGGCGAGCTACGGCCTGACACTCGTGGTGGCCGACGCGCCAGGCGGTTCCGCCGCCCGGAACTTCTTACGCCTGATCCGCGATACCGACCTCGGCGACCATGACTACGTGGCACTCGCCGATCAGGACGATCTCTGGTACGAGGACAAATTGGCGCGCGCCTGTACGCTGCTCGCCGCCCGCGGCGCTGCAGGCTATTCCTGCGCCGTGACCGCGTTCTGGGCCGACGGACGCGAGCGTCTGCTACGGCAGGTCGCCACACCGACGCGGACGGACTTTCTGTTCGAAGGGGCAGGACAAGGCTGCACGTTCGTATTGAGCGCCGCGTTGTATCGCCGGCTGCAAGAGCACTTGCGGAACGACCCCGCCGCGACGAGCCCCGTGCATTACCACGACTGGGCGATCTACGCCCTGGCTCGCACCTGGCGCCTGCCGTGGATCTTCGATGCCGCGCCGTTCGTCCGTTACCGCCAGCACGATGCGAATGACACCGGGGCGCGCCGCAGCTGGTCGGGCGTGACCAAACGGCTGCGCCTGATCCACGGCGGATGGTATCGCCGAGAGCTCGAGGCCATCGCGCGCCTATGCCGCGCGGCAGCTCCGCAGGACGTCGACATCGCGCGCTGGCAGACGTTGCTCGAACTGCCGCCCGGTTGGGGCCGCCGGCGACGAATCGCCCGCTTTTGCCTGCGCGGCGGCCGGCGACGCCTCGTCGATCGGATCATTCTCGTCAGCGCAGCGTTGGTCGGCTGGATATGACGGGCGACGCCGGGGACACGGCGGACTCGGCCGCCGGCGCAACGCCCGTCGCGACCGGCATCGCCGTCGTCATCGTCACCTACCACAGCGGCGGCGTGCTGCCCCACTGCCTCGAGGCCCTGATCGCACAGACACGCCGGCCCGATGCCATCGTGATCGTCGACAACTCCTTCCCCGATTCAGGCTATCTCGACACGGCGACGCGCGCGGCGATCGCGGCCGGGTTGTCGATCACGCTGCTGCGCAATACCGAGAATCTCGGCTTCTGCGCCGGCAACAATGCGGGTTATGCGGCTGCCGGGCTGCGCCGCTACGTGCTGTTCTTGAACCCCGATGCATTCCTCGCGGCGGATTTCCTCGAACGGGCCGAACAGTGGATGGACCAGCCCGAGAACCGGGAGGTCGCCATCCTGACCGGCACCCTGCTGAAGTTCGACCTCGAACGCCACGCACCGAGCGGCACGATCGACTCGACCGGCATCTTTCAGTCCTGGTACGGCAAGTGGTACGACCGCAATCAAGGCGCGCCCTGTACGCACTCCGCCGCCCGATCGGCCGAGTCGGTCGGCGCCGCCGCGGAGAGCGTGCCGGCGGTCTGCGGCGCGTTGATGTTCTGCCGCCGAGCCGCGCTCGAAACCGTGGTCTCCCCGGGCACGCGAGCCGTCTTCGATGAAGATTTCTTCATGTACAAGTAGGACATCGATCTGTCGCTAAGGCTGCGGCGCAAGGGCTGGCGATTGAGCCACCGCGCGGATCTGACCTGCTTTCACGGCCGCGGGTGGCGCGGGCGTAGAGAGATGAGCGCGCGCGCGCGCCGCCTCTCGGCGCGCAACGAGCTGATCATCTGTTTTCGAAACGGCGGTAAAGGATTATTGTATAGCGCGCTGAAATTCCTGTTCATACCCTTCGAAAGCGCGCTGATCGAGGCGGGCAAGCGACTGCGCCGGCGAAGGTCTCACCGGAACCGCAGCCGTTTACCGCACGCGTAACGACGGACACCGGACAACTTGACTTAACACCGACCATGAGCCCCGACACCACGCCGTTTGCGCAAGCAGAGAACGACATCAGCCTGAAGGAGGTGCTGCAGACCCTCTGGCGGTACCGCATCCGTTTCCTGCTGTGCATCGTGGTGGTTCTGGCGGCCGCCACGGTCACGATGTTCCTGGTCACGAAGAAGTACGAGGCCGAGGTCATACTGGCACCGTCCGAGGACAATTCGAAGAACGCGTCGGGTGCGATCGGGTCGCTCAGCAACAACCTCGCGGCTCTGGCCGGCGTGCCGGTGACCTCGGATCCGAAGAAGGCGGAGGCTATCGCGGTGTTGCAGTCGGAAACGCTGACCGAGCGCTACATCCGCGAGAACAACCTGCTGCCGATCCTGTATGCCAGCAAATGGGATGCCGTCAATGGACGCTGGAAAACCACGGATCCGGACAGGATTCCGACCTTGTGGAAAGCAAATCAGTACTTCAAGCAGAACGTGCGTACCGTGAAGACGGACACCAAGACCGGACTGGTGACACTCGGGATCTCCTGGAAGGATCCGAAGCTCGCCGCAAAATGGGCCAACGATCTCGTCAAGATGACCAATGATTACGAACGCGACGTGGCGCTCGCCGAATCGGACCGCAACATCCGCTACTTGACCGAGCAAGCGGCGCTGACCGACCAGGTCGGCATCAAACAGACGATTTATTCCTTGCTCGAGTCCGAGTTCAGCAAGGCCATGCTCGCGAAGGGCAACGAGGAGTACTCGTTCAAGGTCATCGATCCCGCGACGGTACCGGAGAAGCCGACGTTTCCGAACCGCACGGTGTGGCTCCTCACGGCGCTGTTCGGCAGCATTTCCATCTCGATTTTCGCCGCATTCTGTATCGTCGCGTGGCGCAAGGGCTGACGCCCATCACGTGACGGCCACGAGCCCCGGCGTGCGTTCGCCCGAGGATTTGCCGGCCGTCGCATGTCGCCAAGCACCGCGGAATTCCGTCAACAGAGCGATGGTCGCCACCATGAGGAAGAGATACGGCTTGTTGTGCAGGCTGTAGAACATCGATGCGGCGAACAGCGTGGCGAAGAAGATCACCTCGACGAACGCCTGCAACCGAAACAATGCCCGGAAGCCGCGCATCAGTAGATATCCTAAGATACAGAAAATCACGATATTGTAGTCGAGCAACAGCGAGACGGGCGTCGAGTGCATCGGCGCCCTGCCGAGGTGCGCCTCGCTGATCAGCGCAGGATCGATGGAATCGAGTTCGGTGTGCGGAATCGGGAAACTGATCAGTGCCTTCGAAAAATTTCCGGGCCCCGCTCCGAAGAGGAAGGTCGGGACATCGGTGAATTTCATCTTGAGCGCATGCTCGAGAAGCAACAGGTGGGCCGAGGTCGCATCGTCGCCCGCCACCGCGTCCACCGAGGAGATGCGGTCGACGACCTTGAAGATCGCCGACACCACGTCGCCGACCAGGACGAACGCCACGACGACCCCGACGCTGGCCAGTACCGCGAGCGCGGCACCCCACTTGGATCTGCGCGCGACGGCGAGCAACAGCACGGGCAGAAAGGCGACCGGCAGCCGCGACAAGGTCAAGAACGAACATATCGTCAGCAATCCGGCGACGAGATGATCGAGCGGCCGACCGAAGTAGCGCACCAGAATGAAGGCCTGGCAGCAAAAGAGAACGGCTGCCTGTGACTTGTCGTCCATGCCGAAGGTCAGAATCAGCGCGCCCGCGGCACCGGGACCGGATCGCAGCTGGGAGTAACCCGACCATGCCGCAATTCCCGCGGCGACGATAGTGCCCCAGTGGGCCGCGCTGATGAATTCGGCCTGATGGCGCCGCGCATACCAAATCAGCATGGCCACGAAGACGATTTCCGTGACCTGAAAATACAGCACGAGCCAGTTCGGCTTCCAGCCGTACCGCGCCGCGAAGATGGCGAAACTGACCCAGGCAAGCGCATTGAACAGCAACAGGAACCCGACCAGCGCCCGGTCGACCGTTTTACCGATCATCAGGAAACTCGGCAATGCGAACACCAGGAACAGGACCGGCGAGAGATTCGAGATCGCAAGCTTGCCGTTCTCGCCGTCGAGGTATTCACCCAAGCCGACTGTCGCGAAATTGACCAGTGCGAGAAGGCCTAAAATCGAATATCTACGCACGAGGCCTGCCCCAAGTGCCGAGCGCGGCGGAAGTCGACGAGAGTCTAGGGGCTGTACGGACAAACTGCAAACCCTCGCGCTCGTCACTGCGCAAGGACAAAAGCCGCCGCAATGCGTCGCGGGACGGGTAAGATCCGGCGGCAGCGGCCCTCTCATGGAGAATTCTCGGATCATGATCCTATCCGCCCTGCCAGCCTGTCGGATGGGGCCGGTTGCATGAGGCGCCGCGAACTGCTGAGCGGACTGGCGGGGCCGCCGATCCTGGTGGGCCGCTTCGGCGCTGCCGCGGCGGCACAATCCTCCGGTTTGCCGCGCACCGCCACCGAAACGGCGGTCGGCGTGACGCCACGCGACCCGCAGATCGCGAACGGACCCGCGCGCTATGGCGCGCGCGGGGACGGCCGGGCGGACGATACGGCCGCTTGGCGCAGCATGGGCGCGGTGAACGGCTGCCATGTCGTCCCCGACGGCACCTACCGGATCACCGCAAAGGTGCAGACCTCGGCCTTCCTGACGATCATCGGCACCACTCGCCAGAACACGGTGCTCGAATCCGCCGGCTTTCCGGATCACCTGCTCGAGGTGGGCAGCCGCGACTCAGGTCCCAATCCCAACGTCGGTTCATTGCAACGCTTGCGCTTCTTAGGCGGGGCACACAACACGTCGCTGTTGCACATGAATCAGCTGAGCCACATGTGGAGACTGGACGAGCTCCTGTTTCAGTCCGCCGGCTGTCCTGCCT